>JAEIGA010005880.1_pt1 | contig 18656 bp, 20 predicted proteins | sample 9270691 | NCBI WGS metagenome assembly JAEIGA01 (sample SAMN17057246, study PRJNA624740) | gut metagenome | biome: biome; isolation source: fecal sample | host: Bos grunniens | place: China: Xizang | collected 2019 | reverse complement strand
GCATCGGTCAGAATGTCTGACCGATGTAGCAGCATGGAAAGGGATAAGTATGAGAGCAGAAAAAAAGGTAATTGACCAACTTAATAAATGTTACGCAGTTGCTGAGTTTGATTTTGATGGAGAACGTCATCTTATCTCGGCTGCTGAAAAAACAGATCCGTGCTATATTTACAATATGGATGGAGAAAGGGTGGATACTCTCTGGGAAGGTCCCGGCGGAGTTATGACTCTTTGCCAGTATCCTCTCACAGAGAGCAGCGATCCGATCCTGATGGCAACACAGAAGTTCTATTCTCCTAATGATTCTGCGGAAGCTAAGATCGTGTATTACACACGTGATAATGGTGAATGGACATGTCATGTGCTGTGCGATCTACCTTTTGTTCATCGCTTTGGCATTGTTGAGCGTTCAGGGAATTACTATCTGGTTGCCTGTACTCTGAAATCTGCGCATGCTTTCAGAGATGACTGGACGTGCCCGGGAAGAATCTGGGTAGCAGAGCTGCCCGGTGATATCAGGTCTTATAATGAGGAACACATGCTTGAGCTGAAACCTCTTGTTAGCGGATTATACAAGAATCATGGTTTCTGCAAGTGTGAAGAGGATGGATACAGTTTCGTTCTTGTTGGCACACAAAATGGCGTTTATAAAGTAACTCCTCCCGCTGAGAAAGATGGTGAGTGGAGTGCTGAATGTATCCTGGATGTTCCTACAAGTGATATGCTGTATCAGGATTATGACGGTGATGGAGAGAAGGAACTTCTTGTAATGTCTCCTTTCCACGGAGATACGTTAGCCGTTTATAAAGATAACGGAAACGGATTTGCTCCTGTTTTCACTTGTGAAAAGAAACTTCCATTCCTCCATGCTATCTGGGGAGCCAATGTTCAGGGCAAGGAAGTTGCATTTATCGGCAACAGACAGGAAGAACGCGAGTTATTTGCTGTTCATTTTGATGGCGGTTATGTAATGGATCTTCTGGATAAAGGTGCAGGTCCTGCAAATTGCATGTATTATAAGGATGGAGACAAAGACATGCTGATCGCTTCAAACCGCGAGACAGATGAGGTAGCTCTATATCAACTGTTCGTATAGAAAAGAGGTTAAGATGAAGTATTCATTAGGACTGTATGAGAAAGCCATTCCGGTCGGATATGACTTTCCGAAGATGTTTCAGATTGCTCGTGAGGGCGGATTTGATCGTTTAGAGATTAGTGTCGATGAGACAGACTGGCGTCTTGAACGTCTGGAGTGGGATGCTTCCAGACAGAGAGAGCTTGGGGTGATATCCAGAGCGATGGGAACGCCTCTCCTTACGATGTGTCTTTCTGGGCATCGCAAATATCCTTTCGGATCCCATGACGAAGCCACAAGGAAAAGATCCATGGACATTATGGAAAAAGCTATCAGATTTGCAGATAACGCAGGAATATCCATCATCCAGCTTGCAGGCTATGATGTGTATTATGAAGAAGGTGATGAAGACACCCGCAGATGGTTCTCTGAGAATCTTAGTATTGCTGCAAAAATGGCTGCAGAATCAGGCGTTGTGCTTGCTTTTGAGACTATGGAAACGCCATTCATGGATACTGTAGGAAAATCGATGAAATATGTTAAAGAAGTCGGCTCTCCATGGCTTGGTGTGTATCCTGATATCGGGAATCTGAAGAATGCAGCTGTACTCTATGGAACAGATGTTGTTGAGGATATGATGCTTGGTGATGGGCATATCTTTGCAGTGCATCTCAAAGAGACTAAACCGGGTCTTTACAGAGACATGAATTTTGGGCAGTCAGACGGTCATACTGAATACGAAAGATGTATTGAAGCCAGCCTCAAGATGGGCGTCAGAATGTTTACAGGTGAGTTCTGGTATCAGAAAGGCCAGGATTATATCCAGACTATCAGCGATTCGAGCAAGTTCCTTCGCGGGAAGATCGAAGCTGTTGCAGATAAATTGGGACTTTAATTTAGGGGGTTAAACAATAATGCTTGAGCAACTGAAAAAGGAAGTTTTTGAAGCTAATATGCTTCTTCCAAAGTACAATCTTGTCACTTTTACTTGGGGAAATGTTTCAGGTATCGACCGTGAGAGCGGATTATTCGTAATCAAACCAAGCGGAGTTGACTATGATATCATGACCGCTGACGATATGGTTGTTGTTGATCTTCAGGGAAACGTGGTCGAAGGAAGACTTAAACCATCTTCTGACACAGCTACACATGTTGAGCTGTATAAAGCTTTCCCGAATATTGGCGGCGTTGTTCATACTCATTCACCGTATGCTACCAGCTGGGCACAGTCCGGCAGAAGCATTCCGTGCTATGGAACTACACACGCAGATTATTTCTATGGAGATGTACCTTGCCTCCGCTGTCTCACTGAAGAAGAGATCGAGGATGCATATGAGGAGAACACAGGACACCTCATCGTAAATGAGTTTGCCAGATTAGGGAAAGACTACTTAGCTGTTTCCGCAGCTCTCTGCAAGAATCACGGCCCGTTCTGCTGGGGAAAGAACCCTGAAGATGCGGTACATTGTGCTGTAGTCCTTGAAGAGGTAGCAAAAATGGCATTCTGGACTGAACTGATCAACAGAGAAGTTCAGCCTGCTCCTCAGGAACTCCAGGATAAGCATTATTACCGTAAACACGGTGCTAATGCATACTATGGACAGAACTGAGCAATAAAGATGAAATGCTGCTAGCATTCATAATAAAAAGGGAGAGTAGAAATGAAGGAATTTGAATTTGTCGTAACCGATCCAGTTGGAATCCATGCACGTCCTGCAGGAAACCTTGTTCGTGAGCTTAAAAAATATGCTGATTCTAAGATCACACTCACAAAAGGTGAGAAGACTGTTGACGGCTTGCGTCTGATGGCTGTCATGGGACTTGGAGTCAAACAGGGAGATACAGTCACTTTCCGTGTGGAAGGCGGAGACGAGGAGGCAGTAGTCGCCGAACTCGAAGCATACCTCAAAGAGAATCTTTAAAAAATCAAAACAGACGGGTCTGCCGTCTGTTTTTAGTACAAATAACATTTAAGGAGAGATCCAATGATTTCGATACAGGGAAAAGGTGTTTCAAATGGTGTTGCTTCCGGCCCGTTATACTTCTATCAGAGAGCAACAACTACGCTGCGCCGCTACAAGGTAGAGGATACCGAGAGCGAGTGGCAGAGATTCAAGGATGCTCAGCAGAAATGCATTGATCAGTTAGGCGAACTTGCTGAGAAAGCAAGGGAAGAGGCCGGTGATGAGGCTGCTATGCTCTTTGAGACGCACCAGCTCATGGCAGAGGACCTTGACTATGAAGATGCTATTCAGGCTTCTATTATGGAAGAAGCAAACAATGCCGAAGCTGCTGTAACTGATACTGCTGCATCATTTGCTGAAATGTTTGCTTCTATGGATGATGCATACATGCAGGCAAGAGCTGCGGACGTCAAAGACGTTTCTAACCGTATCCTGAACATTCTGTTTGGAGTAGTTCAGGGAGGAATAGATTCAGAAGAGCCGGTAATTCTGGCTGCTGATGATCTTGCGCCAAGTGAGACTATTCAGCTGGACAAGAAAAAGATCCTTGCTTTCGTAACTGAGGGTGGTTCAAGCTCCAGCCATACAGCTATCCTTGCCCGCACGATGGGAATTCCTGCTATCGTCGGTGTCGGCGATCAGCTTAAGAAAGAATATGAAGGCAGACCGGCGATTGTTGATGGATCAACCGGTCAGGTATACGTAGATCCTGATGAGGATACCACAACATATCTGCTGGAAAAAAGGCGGAAACTGCTTGAATATCAGCAGATGCTGGAAGAACTCAAGGGAAAAGAGAACGTCACTCTCGATGGACAGGAAATTCGTGTTTACTGCAATATCGGAAGCCCTGAAGATGTTCATTCTGTTCTTGTGAATGACGGCGGCGGTGTTGGCTTGTTCAGGAGTGAATTCCTGTATCTGAACTGTGATGATTATCCAGACGAGGATTATCAGTTCGAGGCTTATAAGCAAGCTCTTTCAGAAATGGGAAATAAGGAAGTCATTATCCGTACGCTTGATATTGGCGCTGATAAACAGATCGAGTATTTCCAATTGCCTAAGGAGGAGAACCCCGCTTTAGGAAACCGTGCACTTCGTATCTGCCTGAATCGTCCCGAGATCTTCCGCACTCAGCTTCGTGCACTGTTCCGTGCTTCAGCATACGGTCATCTTGGCATTATGTTCCCGATGGTTACAAGTGTCTGGGAAGTCCGTGAAGCGAAGAAGATGTGTGAACAGGTCAAGAAAGAACTGAAAGCGGAAGGAATCCCTTATGATGAGCATGTTCAGATCGGTATCATGGTTGAAACACCTGCAGCAGCCGTGATGAGCGATCGTCTGGCTAAAGAAGTAGACTTCTTCAGCTGCGGTACAAACGACCTTACACAGTATACTTTGGCATGCGACCGACAGAACAATGATCTTGGACGTTTCTTTGACCCGCATCATCCTGCAGTTCTGAGACTCCTCAAGATGGTTTGTGACAATGCCCATAAGAATGGAATCTGGGTCGGTATCTGCGGCGAGCTCGGTGCTGATCTTGATCTTACAGAAACATTCCTCTCGATAGGTATAGATGAACTGTCTGTATCTCCTCGTTCAGTATTGCCGCTTCGCAAGAAGATCCGTGAGACTACGGTATCTGAAGTGAAAGATGCGATCCTTGAAGATCTGATGGGTGAGGGAAGCCAGTTCTAATCCATATACTGTTTAATCTAAAAAAGGAAGGCATGCGCCTTCCTTTTAAGTTTTTCTTGCATCATTTTTTCCTTAGGAATACTATAAATCTAGAAAAAAGAGCATTGTGTCGGAGGATAAAACCATGGAGAAAGAGTTTAAAAGAATCGCTGTTTTAACAAGCGGTGGTGATGCTCCCGGAATGAATGCGGCAGTAAGAGCTGTTGTAAGGACAGCGCATGCATACGGAATGGAGTGTGTCGGTATTAGAAGAGGATATCAGGGATTGATAAACGGCGACTTCACTATGATGACGAGGGAGAGTGTCGCGCATATCCTTTCCAGAGGCGGCACAGTTTTGTATACTGCCAGAAGCGACGAGTTTATGACAGATAAAGGCAAAGAAAAAGCACTGGGAACATGCAAAATGCTGGGTATCGACGGCTTAGTCGTTATCGGCGGAGACGGTTCATTTACTGGGGCACGCAATTTTTCCAGGCTTGGAATGCCTGTCATAGGTATTCCTGCTACGATAGACAATGACATCGGATGTACGAATTACACGATCGGATTTGATACAGCCTGCAATACAGCTATTGAATGTATAGACAGACTCCGTGATACGATGCAATCGCACGAGCGCTGTTCTATAGTTGAAGTCATGGGCAGAAATGCCGGCTTCTTAGCTTTGTATGTTGGTATTTCAGTAGGTGCAACTGCCGTGCTCGTACCGGAGCATGAACTGGATTTTGAGAAAGATGTTGTAGATAGGATCAGAGAATCCAGGCTTGCAGGTAATACACACTTCATGATAGTGGTTGCAGAAGGTGCGGGCAGCGCGGTAGAAATCAGCAAAAAGATCAAAGAGGAGATAGGTATCGATCCCCGTGTAACTGTATTGGGACATATACAGAGAGGTGGGTCTCCGAATGCCAGAGACCGTGAGACAGCAACCAGAATGGGTTATTATGCTGTTAAAGCTTTTGCAGAAGGCAGGTATAACTGCATCGTCGGTACTCAGGAAGGCGGTATAGTAGAGATCCCGATAGAAGAAGCGCTTTCGATGGAGCGTCACCTGCAGATGGATCGTTACAGGATCATGGAAGCTATGCAGATCGGCGGTACTCTGAAACAGATCCAGGTTTAAATGACTGAATAAACACAAAAAAGCATTTGGCAGTTGCATATTGCCAAATGCTTTTCATTATCGTAGATATTGTTCGATACTCCTAAGAGCATCTGATGTGTGGTTAGGTATCTGCGCAAGGAGGTCCTCAGGGGCAGTATCCATGATGTAAGGAACACCTGCGATCTTCAGCATATCCATATCATTATAGTTGTCACCGAAAGCTACAGTGTTTTTAAGCGGAACACCGAGGTGCTTGCATAAGACCTCCAGTCCTTTTCCTTTTCCTGCGTTGGTGAAGTCAAGCCAGTGTTTGCCTGCAATCATAACACCGATCTTATCTTTCCAAACAGGAACAAGTATCTCTGCTACTGGTTCTATCGGTCCTAGGGAAACAGCAGATATCTGGGTTATCCTCCCTTTGATCAGATCAAAGGAAAAAGCAGTGACAGCATTTGGATATTCCCAGGTCCGCATGAGATCAGCGTGTTCTTCCGTATCCACAAGATAATATATTTCCTCAGTGGTATTTATCCGAACAAAGCAATCTGGTATCTCTCTGACAGAATCAGCAATAGATTTTGCCATATTGTATGGTATATCGATGATGTCAAGCAGATTACCTTTACAGTGTACGTAAGCTCCGTTTTCACTTAAGCTGGCGATCTTCAATACATATTTTCCGAAATGCTCATCTATCGCAGAATAATTTCTGCCTGTAGCTGCACAAAACAGGATATCATTCTGTTGGAGGCTATCAATAATCGGGAACAAGTCAGGAGAAACAGTGTCGGCTGGATTAAATTCGATGTTTGGATCATGAAGGATTAGCGTCCCATCCAGATCGCTTGCAATGATCATGCTTGGCATATATAAAACTCCGTTTACTGATGTTTATTCCATAAATAGTGTTAAAATAATAACAGAAAAAAATGCACAAAGGAAAGTTCATATCACGGTGAAAGTAGTAATTGCAATAGATTCTTTTAAAGGATGCATGTCTTCTGTCGTTGCCGGAAACGCAGCTAAGCAGGGGATCCTTTCAGTAACTGATGCTGATGTATCAGTATTTCCTGTTGCTGATGGAGGCGAAGGGACCACACAGGTACTTACAGCAGGGCTCGGAGGGAGTTTTGTGAACGTAACTGTTCACGGTCCTCTTGGTGACCTCGTTGAAACTGCATATGGCATACTTCCGGACGGGAATACGGCTGTGATGGAAATGGCTTTGGCATCTGGTATCACCCTTATTCCGGATGGCAGGAAAGATCCGCTCAACGCGAATACCGCGGGCGTAGGCGAGATGATAGCAGATGCTGTTAAAAGAGGATGCAGGGATTTCATTATCGGAATCGGCGGAAGCGGAACAACGGAAGCAGGAATAGGAATGCTTCACGCTCTTGGTTACAGGTTTTATGATTCATCCGGGAAGGAAGTTCAGCCATATCTAAAGAATATGGATATGATAGCCAGAATAGACGGTAACATGGTGCCCTATGAACTCAACGATTGCCGGTTTCATATCGCGTGTGATGTTACGAATCCCCTCTGCGGAGAGAACGGTGCGGTGTATATATACGGGAAGCAAAAAGGTGTACTGCCGGAACAGAGGGATGAATTCGACAGATTGCTGTCGCATTTTGCTGATATCGGGGAAAAATACAGTAGGCGCAGTACGAGAGAGATACCTGGAGCGGGTGCTGCAGGAGGATTGGGATTTGCGTTTTCTAATTTCATGAAAAATGTAGAGATGCTTCCCGGGATAAGGGTTGTATGCGAAGCAATAGGGGTAAGGTCAGCGATGGCTGATGCTGACTATGTGATCACTGGTGAGGGGAAGATCGACTTGCAGACCCGGAACGGCAAGGTGCCCTATGGAGTCGCATCCATGGCTAAGGAGTATGATTGTAAGGTGCTGGCATTTGGGGGAAAAGTAGATGAAGGAGCAGAGGAATCATTATTTCCGGTGATAGACAAATGTTTTGCTATCACGCCTCCAGACATGCCCCTTGAGACCGCACTGCAGGAAAACGTTGCTGCAGAAAACATGAAGATGTCAGTCGCAAAAGTGTTTTCCGAGATCTTATAAAAGAAGAAAAAACAAATGCCGGGTAAGAAACAGGATCTTATCCGGCTATTTTATTAATGTTTTTTGCTGTTATGTCGTCAGTTCGGCATCGATAAGCTGAATAAACGTGAAATCCTGACCAGACATTGTTTCGATGTACGTATCGAATACGCCTGCCACAGTTATCTCAGTGCCTAGCTCGGGATATCCTTCCGGATAAGGCGGTTCTCCTTCCAGTACGAACTCGATGCCTTGGGAACAGCATTCTGTAGCGTCTGCTACGATGCATGCGCAATATACTTGATCCTGTCCTTCGTAAATAGCAAACTGACCGCTCATCTTCACTGTCTTTCCCAGATATCCGTCTGGCTGAGTAACCATATCATAGACCTGTGAATAAACCATGTTTGTGTTCATGGAGGTAAGATCTATATCAACATGTGAATAAGTTCCTGTCTCATGCTGTCCTTCTGGGAGAATATCTTCTTCAGATGAAGGCTTATCAGATTCTTCAGAGACCTGAGGATCCGATGCATCATCATTTTGACTTTCTGAAATTTTTTCATTAAGAACATCTTCAACTGAAGATGAACCGGATTGATTATGAGATCCGCTGGATTGCTGAGAACCGCATGAAGCCATCAGCATTGATACGGCAAGTATTATTGATATTATTTTGACTAAATTCATATCGTTATCCTTGAAAATGGAATTTCTATGATAATGCTTCCAGCAAAGCTGCGAGATTATTGTCCATGATCTGAAGGTAACTGATTCCGTTTTCCAGATCTTCTTTCGTGCAGGACTGCATGGAATTCATTTCTATTATCTTCTGATCTCTGGAAGAGGTATTGTTTCGGATCGTTTCAGCAACAGATCCGTCGGAAGTTTCTATTTTCACTATTGCTGGCAAAGATAGTTCATCAACTTTATTTGCAAGAAAGATAATCGTTTCAAAACTTGCTTCGGATTCAGCAGAACATCCGGCAAAAGCGGCATAATATTTGATCCCGTAGTCATCAGTAAGATATCTGAAAGGGAATCTGTCTCCGAACAGTACAGTATCATATCTGGCTGATCGGATAGCGCTGCTGAATTTATTATCCATCTCTTTTATCCGAGCAGAATAGTTTTCAAAGTTTTCCTGATACTGTTTGCTGTTTTTAGGATCTATGGAGCAAAGCTTAGAGCAGATCTCCTTACACACTATGTCTGCATTCTTTAGAGATAGCCAAACATGCTCATCGTAATCAGTTCCGGTATTATCGTTATGCTCTTCGGCTTCTTCCTGCATACCTGGCATGAGTTCTTCCTCTTTAACTCTGGTGCCGAGGAGATCAAAGATACTGATAGAAACCAGATCGTCTTTGGCGGAGTGGGATATTACATCCTCAACCCATGAATCAGATGCACCGCCGACATATATAAAAACATCGGAATCTGAGATAGAGATAATATCATCAACAGAAGGCTGGTAACTATGAAGATCAACGCCATTTGACAATAATAGTTCCACATCCGCATATTCACCTGCGATCTCATTGACCCAATCGTAAATAGGGAAGATAGTTGCTACGATTTTTATCTTGTCATCAGCTGTGTCGGGTGAGTCAGATGACTGTGAAGTACCGCAAGAAGAAAGCGATATTATAAGACAGAAGCAGATGGATAAAATTATAATTTTTTTCAGCATAAAAAAGCTCCAGATGGAATGTAGTTATTTCTGTATAATGCATCTAAAGGTAATTGCCTTTACACGTTGCGCAGATGCCATATAATACAGTACTTGAGCTGTCTATCTCAAACTGAGCGTCATTTTGAACGGAGCTGATGAGCCTTTCGCTTGCAGGGAGATCCATATGATAAGTCTTTCCGCATTTTGTACAAACAAGGTGTAGATGCTGTCTGCATCTTGCTGCCTTCAGATAGCGGTAAGAGGCTTCTCTGAAACCTTCTTTTGCGACTTTTTGTATCATACCGTCATTTTCGAGAAAGGATAGATTGCGGTAAACAGAAGCCTTACTTACTCCGGAACCAGCCAGCGAGGAAATGATCGCACTGACAGGAATAGCTTCGTCAGGGTGGGAAGCAAAGAAAGCCATCAACAGATGCCGCTGTTTTGTTTTGTACTTAGTAGCCATTACAGATCCTTTCTGCAAAATTTGAGAATAAATCGCAAATTAATATACCACTGGTTCTTCAAAGTGTAAAGTGTCAGAATGCAAAAAGGCGGTAAAATAGCAAAAAGAAGTTGTGTGTGAATTGGGGAGTATGGTAAAATTAAGTGGTTTTGTATAACATAAATAACTCTTAACAGGAGGAATCGATTCATATGCAATACACGAAGGAAGTAGAAGAGATGGTCTGTGTTGCGAAGGGCCCCAATCATGGTCCGGCGCCCATTCCTGAAGAAGGAAAATGGATTCAGGCCAAAGAGATCAAAGATATCTCCGGCTATACCCACGGAATTGGCTGGTGTGCTCCTCAGCAAGGTGCATGCAAACTCAGTCTGAACGTAAAAGACGGTATTATCGAAGAAGCTTTGGTCGAGACGATCGGATGTTCAGGAATGACACACTCAGCTGCTATGGCGAGTGAGATCCTGCCCGGCAAAACACTATTAGAGGCATTGAACACCGACTTGGTCTGTGACGCTATCAATACCGCAATGCGCGAGCTGTTCCTGCAGATCGTTTACGGCCGTACACAGTCTGCTTTCTCCGATGACGGACTGCGCATCGGAGCCGGAATGGAAGACCTCGGAAAAGGACTCCGTTCAATGGTTGGTACCATGTATGGTACACGTGCGAAAGGCACACGCTATCTCGAGATGACCGAAGGTTATGTCGTAAAGATGGCACTTGACAAGGATGATCAGGTTTGTGGTTATCAGTTCCTGAGCCTCGGCAAGATGATGGATGACATCAAGAAGGGTGTTTCCGCTCAGGAAGCATACGAGAAGAATCTCGGAACTTACGGCCGGTTCAAGGCTGAAGACGGCGCGGTCAAATGGATTGACCCGCGCAAAGAATAATTGGAGGTGCGACAAATGGCTCTTTTTGAAAACTATGAAGGCCGCATGCCTCAGTTGCAGCCTGTTCTGGACAAATATGGATTCAAGAACTTTGAGGAAGTAAAAGCTTTCACAAACAGCAAGGGCGTCGATGCATACAGCATCGTCGAAAGTACACAGCCAATCTGCTTTGAGAACGTAAAGTGGGCTTATGAGCTTGGTGCAGCCATTGCTATGAAAGAGAATGCAAAGAATGCTGCAGAAGCAGCGAGATGGATCGGAGTAGCTCTTCAAGCTTTCTGCATCCCTGGATCGGTCGCTGACCAGCGTCAGGTCGGTATCGGACACGGAAACCTCGGAGCAATGCTCCTTGATGAGGAGACAGAGTGCTTCGCGTTCCTCGCAGGACACGAGTCATTCGCAGCTGCTGAAGGCGCTATCAAGATCGCCCTTAATGCAAATAAAGTGCGTACCAAACCTCTCCGTGTTATTTTGAACGGTCTTGGCAAAGATGCTGCTATGATCATCAGCCGTATCAACGGATTCACATACGTTCAGACTAAATATGACTATCTCTCAGCCGACGTTAAGGAAGACCATGCTCTTACTATCGTAAGCAAGACAGCATATTCTGACGGTGACCGCGCAAAGGTTAATTGCTATGGCGCAGACGATGTACGTGAAGGTGTTGCTATCATGTGGCATGAAGGGGCGGATATCTCCATTACCGGAAACTCCACCAACCCGACACGTTTCCAGCATCCAGTAGCTGGTACTTATAAGAAAGAGCGCTGGGAAGCCGGCAAGAAATACTTCTCCGTTGCTTCAGGCGGCGGCACAGGACGTACGCTGCACCCTGATAATATGGCTGCAGGTCCTGCTTCTTACGGAATGACCGATACAATGGGACGTATGCATTCTGATGCTCAGTTTGCAGGTTCTTCATCTGTTCCGGCTCACGTTGAGATGATGGGATTCCTTGGTGCTGGTAACAACCCGATGGTAGGTATGACCGTTGCTGTGGCAGTTGCTGTTCAGCAGGCTATGACCGAGTAATTTGTTTTAAGCCAAAGCTCCCGAGGGCAACTTCGGGAGCTTTTTATAAAGCAGACTTTATGGAGAAGAGAGATGGATCATTCTATAGAAGCCCAGAGACTTTTCAGGGAAGGATATAATTGCTCCCAGGCAGTATTCTGTGCTTTCTGTGATGAGACAGGACTGGATATCGAGACCGCAGCACGTCTGTCATCATCATTTGGTGGCGGAATAGGCAGATTAAGAGAAGTGTGCGGTGCTTTCAGCGGCGCTGTTATGGCATTGGGATTTCTGCGCGGATATTCAGATATAAATGACCCACAGCAGAAGATCCGTCATTATGAGAAAGTGCAGGATTATGCCAGTAGATTTCGGGATAAAAATGGATCTATCATATGCAGGGAACTGCTCAAAGGTATAGAGGTCAGTCAGGGAGTTGTACCTGAGGAACGTACACCCGAATTCTATGAAAAAAGACCGTGTCTTAAGATAATCGGAGCGGCAGCAGCAATCCTGGATGAGATGCTGGCAGAATATTAAACATATATGATCCATGAGGAGGATAAAAATGATTAGGCATATCGTTTTGTTTAAAATCAAAGACGAATTTAAAGATGAGATTCCGCAGCTGGTAGAGAATTTCTATGGCATGAAAGGCCGTATAGAGGGCATGCTGGATCTGGAAGCAGGGAAGGATATACTTCACAGTGACCGCTCATATGATCTTGGATTGGTTACTGTTTTTGACAGTATGGAGTCTTTCCAGGCATATCAGACACATCCTGTGCATATGCCTGTAAAGAAACGCATGCATGAAGTGCGCAGCGCTTCTGTTTCATGTGATTTTGAGTTTTGAAATTACTGAAGATTTTTATTGTTTCAATAAGGGTCTGATTGTATACTAGTGATGTTCTTGCCGGATAGGCATCAACATAAATAAGATTAGTTTTGAGAGGATTATCAATTGCCTGATCTGTCTTTTTTTAATATGCTCAAGGAGATCATAGCTAACCCGATGCTTCTGGTTACAATGATCCTTACATTGGGTGTTACATTCGTTAATGGCTGGACAGATGCTCCTAACGCTATCGCGACAAGCATTTCAACAAGGAGCATCGGAGTTCGTCCGGCTATCCTTATGGCAGCTATTTGCAACCTGTTCGGCGTCCTTGTAATGTCCGCCTTCAATTCCAGTGTTGCCTTTACGATCAAAAATGTTGCCAATTTCGGCTCAGATACACATAAAGCTCTGATTGCGCTCTGCGCTGCTACTTCTGCTATTGTAATATGGGCAGTAGGAGCGTGGGTCTTCGGAATCCCAACGAGTGAGAGCCATGCTCTTGTTGCCGGGCTCAGCGGAGCTGCTATAGCTCTTAACGGCGGTATAGAAGGAATCAATATCAATGAGTGGGTCAAGGTCGTTGAGGGATTGATACTTTCCGCAGTACTCGGTTTTGCATTTGGTTTTCTGATATGCAGGATCGTGGTGCTGTTATTCAGTAGGGTACCTGCTCAGAAGACCAATAATTTCTTCCAGTATGCTCAGGTCGCAGCCGGAGCAGCCATGGCGTTCATGCACGGCGCTCAGGATGGTCAGAAATTCATGGGAGTAATGCTGCTAGGTATATTCCTTTGCAATGGACTGGATCAGACCGCAGCTGTAGCGATCCCGTTCTGGATGATCATAGTCATCTCAATAACTATGGGATTTGGGACGTCCATAGGAGGAAAAAAGATCATAAAGTCTGTCGGTATGGACATGGTCAAACTTAAGAAATATCAGGGTTTTGCCTCTGACCTGGCCGCAGCACTGTGCCTGTTGTTCATGACTTTAATGGGAATGCCTGTAAGTACGACTCAGGTTAAAACGGCTTCTGTTTTAGGCGCCGGTGCTGAAAGACGTCTGTCAGCAGTAAAGATGAATGTTGTATATGACATGGTCCTTACCTGGATCTGTACATTCCCCGGATGCGGAATTATTGGATTCCTAATGGCAAAAGTGTTCCTGAAAATCTTTTAAGAAAAGGATAAAAAAAGACGCAGGCTTGCCTGCGTCTTTTTGATTGCAATTATGAAAAATCAGTTTATCTCATAAGAAGTGTTTTTCGGTTTGGAAGGTTTTTCATAGTATTCAGGGCTGAAGAATTCGTTTACCCAATCCTGATTGACGATGAAACTGTCTTCCTGCATGGGTTTCATCTCAATGCCATGTCTTTGCAGAAGATCATAATATGAGGAGTTATTGAGAGGGACTACTCCTGTTGCCTCTCCGTCTGCAAAGATCTGCAGCATGGGTTCTCCTTCCGGAGTGGAGAAAAACAATATTTCTACATTACCGGCTTCGGGGTGTTCTTCACGGTATGCTTTCTCAAGATGATATTTGTATATCTCTATCATCCTGTCATCATATTTAGCATCAAACTCTGCAAGTTTTTCCAGAAGCTGATTGCGGCTTCTTACGATCCTGATCAGATAATTCTGATCAAAGAGGGAAGAGAAAGCGCTTCTCTTATCTTCGTCAGTCAGCATGTGGTATACTTCATCAGCATTTTCCTGTGTGATGGCATAATGTACTATCATCTTATCCTCAGGCTGATGATACAGCATACCATAGTCAATTGCTGTTTTTTCTCCGCAATATGGGCATTCAAACTCAAATAAGGACCTGTCCCGGATCTTATCTTTCAGATCAGGATCCTGGCTGGTATTGACAGAAAGCCAGATGTTGAACGGTGATTCAGCATCACAGTGTGGGCATGTGATTTTTACTTCTCTTTGGATCGACATGGAGCTATCTCCTCTTTTCTTTGCCATATATACTAAATATATCGCAGATTTTGATAAAAGAAAACATCAATTAATAATGGTTTTTTGACAAAAAAGAGATAAAATAGTATTAAGTAATTTAGCGGTTTAAAACGATTGAAGATGAGGAGGGGTGAACAGTGGCCAAAAAACCGGTTTATACAGGGACATTATGCGGCAGTATAAGGGAAATGCTGGACAGAGCAGTTGCGGACTGTCCTAATAAAGATGCATATCAGTTCCGGGCTGCGCGCGGAAGCGATGAGATCGTTCATGTCACTTATCAGCAATTTTATGATATAGATGAATCTCTCGGAGCAGCTCTTACTGATCTGGGATATGGATCATCGCATATCGCCTGCTGCGGTGAGAACAGTTTCAAATGGATCTGTGTCTATATCACTGTCCTGAAAAGTGCAGGAGTTTTTGTCCCGATTGATAAAGATCTGCCGACAGCAGATAAACTGCACCTGTTGGATGAAAGTGAGTCGAAGATCCTATTCTACAGCGGGAAATATGAGAAATGGGTCCAGGAAAATGCCGAAAACCTGCCTAATATAGATTATTTCATTGGATTTGAACGGGACGAGGATGAAGGAAAGTTCCTTTCATATTCCAAACTTCTTGCACGCGGCAGTGAGCTTCCCAGAGAAGAATATGATGCATTGAAGAGCGATCCTGATGAACTCAAGTATCTTGTTTATACCAGCGGCACGACAGGGCTCGCAAAGGGAGTTATGCTGACTGAGAAAAACATCTGCTATGATGTTCACTATGGCTTGACCTGCTCACATCTGTACAGCGTAGGATTGTCTGTTCTTCCGTACCATCATACCTATGAGGCTGTTGTCAATATTCTCGGGAGTATGCACAATCACGCTACTCTTTGCATAAACCAGAATATGAGAGAGATAGTAAAGGATATGCAGCTGTTCCATCCGGAGTACACGTTTATCGTCCCTGCAATCGCGCAGTTCATGGTAAACAGTTTTAAAAAGAATATCCGGCAGCAGGGAAAAGAGGAACAGTTTGAGAGAGCTATCTCAGCCTCCAAATCTATCCGCAGGTTCGGAATAGATATCCGCAGGATCGTGTTCAAGTCAGTTCATGAAGTGTTTGGCGGCAAGATGCAGAAGATACTCTGTGGAGGCGCATACGCTCCTCCTGAGCTCGGTGAGTTCTTTACCAGCATAGGTCTGGTGTTCTGTATCGGTTATGGTATTACAGAATGCTCACCGCTTGTTGCCGGCAACCCTGACGGAGACTGCACTCCTGATACAGTTGGATTTAAACTGGACTGCCTCGAACTGAAACTTGACTCACCGAACGAAGAAGGTATCGGGGAGATAGTTGTAAAGGGCGATACAGTCATGAAGGGATATTACAAGAATCCAGAAGCGACTGCAGAAGCGATCAAGGACGGATGGTTCTATACCGGGGACTACGGTAAGTTTGATTCTACCGGGCACCTCATGATCACAGGACGTAAAAAGAACATTATCGTTCTGGATAACGGGAAAAACGTTTACCCGGAAGAGATAGAGAATTATATCGAACCGATCGAATATATTGAGGAAGTTGTCGTCAGAGGAGTAAAGAACGAACAGAACGTTGACTATGAACTGATGGCAGAAGTGTATCTCGGTGAGAACACGGATCATACAGAGGTCGAGATCCTTGCTGATATCTGGCAGAACATGAAAGAGCTGCCAAGCTATAAACAGATTCGTAAGGTAGTGATCCGGGAAGAGCCGTTCCCCAAGACCACAACAAATAAGATCAAGAGGAATGCCTGAAACATATAATTGAGATCGAGGCAGTATCGGACCGATTATCAATCTGATACTGCCTTTGTTTTCACGAAATAGACAGTAATACGCAAAAGTATTAGGCGGAGGAAAGATGTTTTTTGTTATCGGAATAAATCAAGGACAGAAAGATTTGAACTATTCTGCAGCAGTGAGATGCGGCTCCTGTGGCAGCTACAGCAGAGCTCAGCTGTTTCTGACATTTTCGCAGCTGCTTTTGTTCTTTATACCTACATTCAAGTGGGGAAAAAGATACCTCCTTAGGATGTCATGCTGCGGCGCCGTATACGAGCTTGATAAAGAGAAAGGAAAGCTGATCGAGAACGGGATATCCGTAGATATAACGGAGGAAGATCTGACCTTGATTCAGGCCGGGAGACAAACTCAGACGATGTACTGCACGAATTGCGGGAGACAACTGGACAAAACGTATTCTTTCTGCCCTTACTGCGGGGAGAGAATGTGAGGATCATTTGGTTTAACTGGAGATAAACATGCGAAGCTCATTACAGACATTCTTAAACAAACACCCAAAGATGGTCATAGACGGATCAATGTCGACACTTCTGGAAGAACTTGGACTGAATCTTAACCATAGACTGTGGACAGCTATTGCTTTGTTTGAATATCCGGAACTTGTAAAAGAGGTCCATAAAAGGTATTTTCGTTCCGGCGCAGACTGCGGCATAACCTGCAGTTATCAGGCAACTATTCCGGGACTGATGGCTTCAGGTTTTACTGAGAAACAGGCAGAAGAAATAATAGAGAGTTCTGTAAAACTGTTTCTTGAAGCAAGGGAAGAATGGTGGGAAGAAGAAGGAAAGGAAAGCGGCAGGGATTGGCCGCTGTGCTTGGCTGCTTGCGGACCATATGGCGCTTATCTTGCTGATGGCTCTGAATACCGCGGGAACTATGGAATAAGCGATGACGAACTGAGAAAGTTTCATTTCAGAAGAGCAGAGATTTTATGGAATGCCGGTACAGATCTGCTTTTGTTTGAGACTATGCCTTCTTTCGGGGAGGTAAAGATCTGTGCTGAGATAGCTGAGGAATTAGGCGCAGATTACTGGATCAGTTTTTCATGCCGTGACGGCAAATGCATAAATGAAGGTGACAGGATAGCTGATTGTGCAAGAGAGCTGGACAGCGGTTATCCCCATCTCAGGATGATAGGAGTAAACTGCACAAAACCTGAGTATATTGAGAGCCTCATCCGGGAACTTAAGGCAAATACCGATCTGCCTATCGCTGTATATCCTAACAGCGGGGATGAGTATGATCCTAAAAACAAATGCTGGTGTAAGAGAGAAGGGACGATTCCCTTTGGAGCTTATGCTAAAATATACTATGAAGCTGGAGCGGCAGCGGTAGGGGGATGCTGTACTACTGTCGAAAGCCATATCAGGGAGGTCTCCTCTGCAAGAGACATGTTCATTATGAAAATTAAAAAATGACGGAGGATATATTCATGGTAACTAAGGAAGAATTGATCGCTTTAGGCTGGGAAGCCAGGGAGAAAGCGTATTGTCCGTATTCTCATTACATGGTCGGAGCTGCTCTTCTTGGCTCAAACGGAAAGGTATATACCGGGTGCAACATTGAGAACGCGAGTTATGGCCTTACTGTATGTGCAGAGAGAGTAGCTATCTTCAAGATGGTATCTGACGGATGCAGAACATTTGAAGCTATAGCAGTCTGTACCGGAGATGAGGGCAAAGAAGGCCCTCCGTGTCTGGCATGCAGACAGGTCATGACTGAATTCTGTGCTAATTTTGATGTTCCCGTATATGACTGCAGTCCTGATGGCTCGATGTGGGAGCATAAACTGAGCGAACTGTGTCCTCTTCCTTTTGTAGTTTTTGAAAAGAACGCTGATTACCATGATTGATAGTAACAACAAAAAAGCCGGTGCTTAAAAAAGCGCCGGCTTTTAGTGTGTCTGCGTTATTGCAGAGGTTCAAAATCAGAAGCTGGGTGTTTGCAGAGAGGACAGATGAAATCGTCGGGCAGTGTATCTCCTTCGTATACATAGCCGCAGATCTTGCATACAAATCCTTTCTTTCCTGTCGCTTCAGGTTTCGG
>JAEIGA010005879.1_pt1 | contig 18658 bp, 12 predicted proteins | sample 9270691 | NCBI WGS metagenome assembly JAEIGA01 (sample SAMN17057246, study PRJNA624740) | gut metagenome | biome: biome; isolation source: fecal sample | host: Bos grunniens | place: China: Xizang | collected 2019 | reverse complement strand
GTGAATTAATTAATAAAGGTACTTTCTTGGTTCAATATCGAGGTCACGGGCAATATCAAGCTTGGACAAAGCCTTATTTTTCAAATAAAGAAATAAATAATTTAAGCAATGAAGATTTAACTTTCGTGATGTCGACGAATTGCAGGACTGGCAATTTCCGTTATGGAGAAGGCGATGACGATTGTTTTGCGGAACATTTCATGCGTGTGGAAAACGGCTGCGTTGCAATAATCGCTGCTTCTGAAACATCGTATTCTTTCGTCAACGACACTTATGTCTGGGGCGTCTACGATTATCTTTGGAACGACTTCATGCCTGATTATGGAAATAATAATACAAGCTTCAAATATCCAGCTTTCGCCAATTCATACGGAAAATATTTCCTAAAACAATCGTCTTGGCCTGAATTTGAATTCAATAAAAATATAACTTACAACATCTTTCATTATTTCGGCGACGCTTTCTTGCAATTAAACACCGAGATTCCTAAAGAAATAAATATCGACTATCCTAAAGAAATCACTAGTAATGAGACTTTAATCAATATAAAAAGAGATAAAGACACTAAGTTAGCTTTATCTGTAGATGGAAAAATCATCGCTGTTTCAACAGATAACGATAGTATTATAAAGATAAATCCGCAGAGAAGCGGCTGTAAAATCAAAGTCGTGGCAACAAAACAAGATCATTTTCGTCACGAAGGATTCATTGAAGTGAAGAGCATCTTGGATAATGACGACTTATTTATATATCCAAATCCTGCGAAAGACTTTTTGTTTGTTGAAAGTAAAGGAATAAAAAAGATTGAAGTTTACAATAGCTTAGGCCAGATGTTAATGGAAATTAACAATAATACATCAAACGAAAAATTAATAATTGATTGTAACACATTAAAAAAAGGGCTCTTTCATCTTCAGATTATTTATGAAGACAAAAGAGTCGGCAAATCTTTTGTAAGACTTTGAACCGTTGACCATTTAACTATCACCACTTTCCATAAAAAAACTCCGGGCATCATATAATACCCGGAGTTTTTATTTCAATTATACTGGAATCAATTAACTGATTCTAATTTTGTATTCTTTCCCCATTTGTCGAGGTTGAAAGTCAAGCTAAAACGAAGTGTATTTTCAAGTGGATTTGTACCAGATGTTGCAGTATTATTAACTGGCACCAAGTAAGAAACGTCAATATTGAAAACATTGTAATGCAAACCTGCACCGAATGTCAAATAGCGACGGTTACCTTTCATTTTTGCTTCGTGGAAGAAACCTGTACGTACTGTGAAAATATTGTTGTACCAATATTCTGCGCCGACGCCTAATGTAAATTCTTTGATTTCTTCTTTAAATCCACCTGGAGCGTCATAGAATGATTGAATCATACCTTGAACTGGACCTACGTTGTCATCTTTACCTGCTGCAATAACAGGTTCACCATTTTCGTAAACAATAGCACCTGTAACTGAATCAGTCAAATATACAGGAGGCGTTGGAACCAATAATTTGTTAATATCTATTGAGAATGCCAATGAGTGGTAATCGTCGATATTGAGTTTCAATGTTGGACCTAAGCGTAAGTTTGTTGGGATAAAATCCTTTTCCAAACTTGCCTCGTTGTAATTCATCTTTGAACCGATATTATTGATTGACACACCCCAAGAGAAATCAGCGTCGATAGTTTTGAACCAATAAACAGGTCTTGTGTAATAAACTGCGATGTCTGCTGCAACAGATATAGCTGGTTTTGAATAATCCTTAACGCCTTGTGTCAAGTTTGAATATATGAAACGACCAGCAACAGCGCCTGATATATATTTACCCAATTTACGAGAATAAGCGACATCAATTGCCCATTCATTTGGTGAATATGTACCTAAATCATAATTGTTATCGTCTGTGAATATAATGTCTCCAAGACTAAAGTAGCGCATTGTTGCAGCCACTGTTGATTTAGAACTAACGCGTTTTGAGACTCCCAAATAAGCTATATTCATATCAGATACCAAGCCTCTGAGCCATGGGCTATATGCCAAACCTACAGAAAAATCGTCTTCAATAAATGCATATTTTGCAGGGTTCCAATGCATTGAGTAAACGTCAGGAGATGTTGAAACACCGACATCACCCATAGCTGATGATCTAGCATCAGGTGCAATCATCATAAAAGGTACAGCTGTAGAAATGACATTGTAATCCAAGCCAAAATTCTGTCCTAGAACTTTATCTGCAGCATCTTGAGCTTTAACGCCATAAGTTGCAAAAAGCATCAAAAACAATAAGGTAAAAATTTTAATTCTTTTCATATTCTTAATAAACAATTTTTCAATTAACGTATTGGAAATATTATTATTGTACTTTTTTCTCTGTTTTTAAAAAAACTTTGCAAAGATAATAATTATTTAATTATCAATTTAGAATATCCTGATGTTTCTTCACTTTGGGCATTTTTAATTGTCACATTATAGACATAAATTCCTGCGCTCAAAGACTCTCCGCCATCCGACTTTCCATCCCATTTTATAGGTTCTATCCTTGCAGTTGTGCCATAACAATGTTCTGTTATTGTTTTAACCAACTGACCCATAACATCATAAATCTTTATCACGACATCTATTTGATTATCTTTTTGATTATGTTCGAAGGTAAAATTAGTATTATCATCCATAGGGTTTGGATAATTAGAGATGTTTTCTATATTGATGATATTACCTTTCACAACATTGAAACGTATTGTAGCAGTACTTGAATTGTTATAGATATCCCAAACCTTAAATGTCAATATGTGTTCACCTTCATTCAATCCGTAAAACTTATATGACAACGTACCGAATTCGTCTTTCGAAAGAGGCGCGTCATAAAACTGATTTAGCGTATATTCCTTATTCGTTGCACCAGAAAGAGTTGCTGTGATATCATGTCCAATACCAGCACCTGAGGTATTGATGCCGTTTTCATCTTTTATATATGCTAAAAGCAACGGATTCTCATTTGTCATAGACGCATCCACAAATCTTTCATCATCAATGTATAATTTAATTTCCGGACCTGTCTCGTCTGTTTCAGCATCTTCATCCAAGCCTCCGACAATGACATTAGAAAATGAGCCTTGAGCATCTGTCTTGTCACTATATGCATACAAACTTATCAAGCCTTTTCCATAGCTGTAGTTGATGTCTTTAGGCAAAGTAAAACTAGCAGAGAATTTTCCATTTTCAACTTCAGCCTTTCCTGTATATATAACACTATTTCTAAGTTTAAATGCAAACACGTCATCCTCATTGCCATAAGTATTATATGTCACATCTTTATCATATATATTAATGTGTAACACGCCGTTGAAATCAGACAGATGTGTTCCGAATGCATCATTAATTACACCGGTCATGCTTACATTCTGCAATGCTTTCAAAGTATCTACCCTTGCTATATCATGATTGTTTATCGATGTAATTTCTATTGTATTTTCAGGATAATTCAAACGGAGTGCCGGGTCGCCGAAATATACATAAGCCTTTGAGTTCACGTCACCGACCTGTTTTGCATGCACATAGACATCGCCCATAGTAATATATCTTCCACCTTCCATATCAAAAAGATGTTCATATAATAACTTCATAAGTCTGATACTTTCTGATGCATAAGTAACTCTTGCTGTTGTCATCATCGCTATTGCACCACCATGGTGATTAAGGAAAACATACTCACCAGCAGAAGTTCTAGTATGGTCATCGAAGCGACTGAATTCGCATGAGGCTGTTATCATAAGGTGAAGTTTTGGGGAATTACGCCAAGAGAAAATATCCTCATTTGTCAATATTCTTTCAGCGGCCCAACCCACTTCTCCGGCATGACCTATATAATTAATGATAGACGCTCCTAGTTCCACACGATTGGTTATTGCCGCGTTACATTCAGGAGCACGCTGTCCGCTCGAAGTTGCAACTTGAGGATAAGCATCGAGATAGATTTTATCGACATCAACATTATAGCCAGCATTTTCTCTTATTATATTTTCCAATTGTTCTGCATGACTCATGTAATATGTAGCATCATCATCAGCGACGAATGTAATATTCTTACGCCATTGTCCAGCACTTTCATTGTTTATGCCGATGTATTGTTCGATCTTGTCGACCATTGCAGAAGCATCATCCTGCGTTGTTACTGGCATTCTTCCGATAGCCACGTCTATTGTAGAAGTGTTATCCATAACGCCTTCATAATCATCAAGGCATACGAAATAATCGTCGGTTACAACACAAGCATTAGAACACGACACCTTAGATTCATAAGAAGGCACAAAACATACCTGACCAGCCTTGTTTTTAAAATCGTAAGAAGCATCTCCGAAAAGCAAAACATATCTCAATCTCTGACCAGATTTCTTGTAAAGCATTCTGATATAATCACGTATCGCGGTAATATCCTGTGCTCCGCAAGAAAACTCATTATAAATCTGTTGAGGTGTTACAATCTCTATTTTCAAATCATCAATACGTGAATGTATCTCCTTAAGACGTTCAGATTGTGAATAAAAATCAGGATGTGTAATTATCAGATAATCGAAGTCATATTTGGAATGAAGATTCTGATTTGCGACTGTCGAAATGAAAGTTACCGTATTATAAGAATTTCCATCAAAAGCAATAAATTCATTATCACTCGATCCTTTGACAACGAACGATGCAACTGAGGAAGAATGTTTCAGAGGAAGTTTCTTCGGCGATGTAGGATTTGTCACATCCCACACCTGTAACAATGCATTGGCTCCAGCTATTTCGTAGCGATAGTTTTTATTAGCATCCAAACATTCCGGATTCCTGAAGCGCATCATATTTCCAACGAACTTCAACTCTCGCCAAGCATTGATACTTATATAGTCGAGCCAAGCCACAGATGTTGACGTCGTCCTAGAATATGAAAGTTCTATCGCCACCCTATCTTTATCAGAACTAAACATAACATCACCAGTAACCAGCATATTTGCATATAATCCATCACTCGCATTGTTGGTAGATGTGAGTTTTTTTATCACATTACCATTTGCCTTGTATGTAAATTCAGCTCTAGAATAATTTCTAGACGCCACTTCTGAATAAAGATTACATTTCTTCCCCTTTATAAGATTAGGAAAATCAAATGAATATGTGCGTGACAATACAGCATCAAATTTATCGCCATACCATGTCGCTCCCATATTGTTAAGATTATAAGTATCATGTTCAACAATCTGAAAATCAACAAACGAATTAACAACCACATCTGGATTTTCAGCAATAACTTCTGCATTCTCGATTCGTCTTCCCTCCCCTAAATCTGTGGTAAGAAACACATAAGAATAATCTGAATAAGGATTGGTAACCTTTTCATAGATTCCATTAACATTTTTCAATGTAACAGGACCTCTGCCATAAAACACAATATAATCGTTAGAATCAAATGTACCATCATTCTCACCACTGACAAAAATCGGAATCTCAACCAAGTCTTCATAACGTTTGTCACTATTAATGACAGGCAATATACCACCACCATTATGATATAATCTAATATTTTTAGGATTTATAGAAGCGACAGGCACACCCATCGTGGCTAATTCAGAATATGTAATCTTATACATACCTGTCGACGACAACGACATTTTGTACCATTTACCTGAAGCCAGCACAGAGTTTTCTATAGAATAATGTGTTCTATTTCTTTTTAAGTTTTTTAAAGAATAATGCACATCACAAGAAACGAGACGCATCGCGACGCCTTCTTCTTTAAAAAACGGATTTATCTCGACACACAGACTATGATCATCACGAGATGATTTTATGTAATAATTGTAAGATAATATTGTGTCAACAATTTCATCCAACAAAACGATTTCTTCTTCAGGAATTTCTTCATATGTCACTTCATCAACATAAAGATCCACATCAACATCGTTAGAATAGATTGGAAAATCATACTTATATATAGGATTTTTCTCATTGATGTAGGTGGCATTTTCAAAAGCGACGCATTTCATTGCATTACCATTGACAAATATTTTTTCAACGCCTTTCCATTCAATATCAACAGAAAAGGAATCATATTTCTGAGCATTTAACTCAAAAGTGTTAAAACATAAAAATACAAATAATATATACCAACTTATTTTACAATCACTTATATTCATCATCATCTTTCAATAAATATTTTGCAAATATATCAAAAGTGTAACGAAAATACTATTGATTTATTTTAAAAAAAATACATCATTCACTGTAATTATTAAAAAAAAATCCGTATAATTGCAAACTGAAATTTGATTGTCGACAGACAATATTGTATTTTTTTCAGAGTTTTAATGTTTAAGAATATTAAAAATTTAAATATGCGTAGAATCAGTATCAAATCATTACTAACATTATTATTTGTGAGTTTTTTGTTAGTATCATGTAAGAGCAATCAATCATCACGTACAACAGGTTGGAATTACAACGATGAAGAAAATGGTGGATTTTATATTACAGATTCACAAGAGCAAATAACAGGACCAGGTCTTGTTGCCATTGAAGGTGGTACATTTACTATGGGTGCAACCATTGAGAATGTTTATTACGAATGGAACAACACACCAAGGAAAGTTACAGTATCATCATTCTACATGGACCAAACCGAAGTCAGCAATTTAGATTATCTTGAATATATCAACTGGTTGGAAAGAGTTTATAGCGATTATCCAGAAGTTATATCAAATGCACTTCCAGACACATTAGTATGGCGTAGCTCATTGTCATACAATGAACCAATGGTTGAAATATATTTCCGTCACCCTGCTTATAGAGATTATCCTGTTGTTGGTGTGTCATGGAGACAAGCTAATGATTACGCATTATGGCGTTCAGACAGAGTCAATGAAAAAATATTGATTGATGCTGGGGTTTTGACATACAACAACGAACAAACTAAAGATTATCACTTCAGCACAGACGCTTATTTAGCTGGCGAATACACTGGCGTTATCAACGCTAGCGAAACATCTGAAGAAACTGAAGTTCTAGCTAATAATGCCAATGCAGAAGGCGAAGTTTTAGAAAACACAGAAAACACAGCCACAAACGAAGATTCTAACAAAAAAAGAAAAGAAGATCGTAAAATAAAAGTAGAAGACGGCATTCTCCTTCCAAGATACAGACTTCCAACAGAAGCTGAATGGGAATACGCAGCCTTAGGTCTCATCGGCAATACAGAAAACGAAAACATCGTAGAACGTAAAGTTTATCCTTGGAGCTCAAGCGGTTTAAGATCAAATCAACCTGAATATATGGGCACATTCGTTGCTAACTTTAAGAGAGGCAACGGTGACTATATGGGTGTTGCTGGCAGCTTGAACGACGGTGCTACATTCCCAGCTCCAGTTATCTCATACTGGCCTAATGACTATGGCTTGTATAACATGGCTGGCAACGTTTCTGAATGGGTACTCGACGTTTATCGTCCTCTTTCTTATGAAGACTTCAACGATTATAACCCATTCCGTGGTAATGTCTACAACACAGATATCTTTTCAGAAAATCTTGAACTCAACGATTCTATTAAACAACTCCGCGAAGATGTTTATAACTTAAACTTTGGAGATGGTGACTTCATGTCAACAATCCAAGAAAGCAATGACTGGACAAATGCTTCAGAATCACCTGAAAAATATACAAATCAAATGTATGACTATGGTAAGACTACATTGATTTCCGACAAATCACGCGTTTACAAAGGCGGTTCTTGGAACGATGGTCCTTACTACTTAAGTCCTTCAGTTCGTAGATTCATGAATGAAGACGAGTCATCTTCAACAGTTGGTTTCAGATGTGCCATGAATAAAATTGGCAGTGCATTAGCAAAATAATTTATTCATTTTATATAATGTAAGCCGTCATCCAAAAGACGGCTTTTTTTTGGTCTAATAATGAAGATAATAGAAACAATATATCAACTATATTCACAAAAATATATCATCACCACTGATAGTCGTAAAGTTGAACCAGGTTGCGTGTTTGTTGCCATGAAAGGCGAACATTTTGACGGCAACGACTTTGCATACCAAGTGGCCAAAGATAATATTGCAGCATGTGTCATCGCCGACCGTAAAGATCTACCTCAACACGAACGATTATTTATTGTTGAGGATAGTTTGACAGCTCTTCAGAAATTAGCGAAACTGCATAGAGAGAAATGCGGCACTCCGGTAATCGGCATAACTGGAACCAATGGAAAAACAACCACTAAGGAACTTATTGCTACTGTATTATCTGAAAAATACAATATCATTTATACACAAGGCAATTTCAACAACCATCTCGGCGTACCATTGACTCTGCTTCATATCAAACCTGATACAGAAATCGCTGTTGTTGAAATGGGTGCAAACCATCCTAAAGAAATCGAATTGCTGTGTTCTCTAGCACAACCGAACTTCGGCATAATAACAAATATAGGCAAAGCTCACCTCGAAGGATTCGGTAGCTTCGAAGGTGTTGTTAATACCAAAAACGAAATATATGACTATCTTAGAAAAACTAATGGTCTTGTATTCCTCAACAACGATAATCAATTATTAAAAGATTTATCTCACGACTTAAAAACAGTCAAATATGGCAAAGGCCTATCTTCTGACTATAATGCAGAAATACTGTCTTCAAATCCATATCTTTCAATAAATTGGAACAACAAAGAAATAAAGACCAAACTTGTAGGAGATTATAACTTTGAAAACGTGATGGCTGCTATAACAGTGGGCTGTCACTTTAATATCGAACCAAATCTAATAATCAAAGCTTTAGAAAACTACTCCCCTACTAACAACCGTTCACAATTCATAAAAACCGACAAAAATGAAATCGTTATGGACGCTTACAACGCAAATCCAGTAAGCATGTCCAACGCCGTGAAAAATTTCAAAAACATCAGTGATGATAATCATCTATTAATATTAGGTGATATGAAAGAACTCGGGCAAGAATCTTTGAACGAACATCAGGGAATCATAGACCTTATTAACGAACTTGGTTTCAATAACGTCATTCTTGTAGGTAACGAATTCCGCAAAGTCAATCGCAACTTCATATCATTCCTAAACGTTGACGAACTAATCGCTCATATAAATCAAAATGAAATTTCAGGAATGAAAATATTGGTAAAAGGCTCTAATAGTATTCATTTAGGAAAAATCATAAATCTTCTATAATCATGAAAGACTTTAAGGTAATAGGTTTAATGTCAGGAAGTTCTCTTGATGGCGTCGATATTGCTTATGTCAATTTCAGCCATGACAAGAAAAAATGGTTCTTCCAGATCATGGAAGCCGGCAACATTCCATACACAGAAGAATGGAAAAACAAATTGTCTGAAGCCTTTAACAAAAACGAGGAAGAGTTAAAATATTTAGATATAGAATACGGAAAATATCTCGGTGATGTCACAAAAAAATTCATCAAAAAATACGAATTAGATCCAAAACTTATTGCATCTCACGGACACACAATTTTCCATGCTCCTGAAAAATCATACACATTACAAATAGGTAATGGCCAAGAGATTGCGAATAAGACTGGCATTGTTACCATCAACGATTTCAGGACAGAAGACGTAAAAAAAGGAGGACAAGGGGCACCTTTAGTACCAATAGGAGACAAATATCTCTTTGCCGAATATCCTATATGTCTTAACATCGGAGGTATCGCTAATGTTTCTTACGATGTAAATAATCAGCGTATTGCCTACGACATTTGCATGGCAAATCAAATGCTGAATTATTTAGCCAGCAAATTAGGATATGACTACGACAACAATGGTAACTTCGCGCGTCACGGCAATATTAATCAGGAATTATTAAACATTTTTAACGACAATTCTTATTACGAACAAGACGCGCCTAAATCTTTAGGCAGAGAGTTCTTCGAGAAATATCAGCATGAAATCATCGACAATTCTGCTTTACCAATAAAAGATTTATTAGCAACAGCGACAGAACACATTGCATATCAAATTGTTAAAGCTACTGATTCTTTAGAAAAATCAAAAATGCTTATCACTGGTGGTGGTGCTAAAAACAATTATCTTATTGAACGTATCAGAAAAATGAGCAAACACGAAATTGTGATTCCAGATACAATGATTATAGACTATAAAGAAGCTTTGATATTTGCATTCTTAGGAACATTAAAAATGGAAGGGAAAATCAATGTAATGTCATCTGTAACTGGTGCATCTTCAGATAGTTCTTCTGGAAATATTTGTTTACCACAATAATTATAATATTTTACAAAAGATCAAGTTAATAATAAAAAGTTAAAAAATAAAACGACATGAATTTATCAAGCATTCTCATTCAAGCTACAAATGTAGCAATCACAGACCCTGAAGCAGAAGAAATTAGATTATCATTATGGGAGTTAGCCCAAGAAGGCGGCTGGATTATGGTAGTACTTGCAATTTTCTCAATAATAGCAGTTTATATCTTCAGCGAGAGATTCATAACTATCAACAAAGCTTCAAAAAGAGATGACAATTTCATGAACTTGATTCGTAATTTCATGATTGAAGGAAAGTTAGAAGAAGCAAAAGACTTATGCAAGCAGACAGATACACCTATTTCAAGAATGATCGAGAAAGGCATCTCACGTATTGGCAAGCCACTCAATGACATCCAAACTGCTATTGAAAACGTAGGTAATTTAGAAGTCAGCAAATTAGAAAAAGGCGTCGCTTTGATTGGTATGATTTCAGGAGCAGCACCTATGCTTGGTTTCCTTGGCACTGTAACAGGTATGATTCGTGCTTTTTACGATATGTCAATGGCAGGTAACAATATTGATATTGAATTACTTTCTGCAGGCATTTACGAGGCTATGGTCACGACAGTAGGAGGTTTGTTCGTAGGTATCCTTGCTTATATTTTCTACAATGTCATTGTTTCAAAAATAGACAAGGTCGTCAATTTACTTGAAAGCAAGAGTATTGAATTTATGGATGTATTAAATGAGCCAGCTTAAATAATTAAGAATTAAAAATTAAGAATTAGGTTTAAAATATAATTGTACATTGTAAATTCAAAAGACTATGGCAATAAAATCCAGAAATAAAAGGAAGATAGACTTCAACACATCATCTATGTCGGATTTGGTTTTTCTTTTGTTGATTTTCTTCATGTTAACATCAACATTAGTTGCGCCTAACGCGATAAAGCTATTGCTTCCTTCCAGCAACAGTAAAACCATGTCAAAACAGACAATAACAGTTTATGTTAATGACAAAAATCAATATTACGTAGGTGAAAAACGCGTAAGTGAATCAGAATTACAGACTGAAATTTTTGCAGGATTAGCAAATCAGATAGAAGGTACTGTCGTTATTCGTTCAGACAAAAGTGTTGCCGTTCAATATATTGTAAATATTATTGACGCCGTAAACGAGATCAACAAAGACACTGATAATAAACATAAGGTTTTGTTAGCTACATCAAATAAAAAATGACAAACAAAAACAAACATAAGTTATTTGGAATCGTTATGACTATTGCATTTCATGCGATAGCACTCATTCTGCTTTTCACTTTATGTTTCAGGACTCCTCTCCCATTGCCTGGTGAAGCTGGCGTAGAAGTCAATTTAGGGATGTATGCTCAAGCCATGAGACAAGCAAACAACGAGTCTACGAGTCAACAAGTAAATGAAACGCCTCAACAACAAGTAAAAGAGACCTTAACAGAGGATGTTGAAGAAGATATTGTTAGTGAAGATGAAGAAGCACCTAGCATAGAAGATAAACCAAAAGAAATTGAGGATATTCGAGAGTCCGAAAAAGTCGAAGAAATAGTTGAAGAAAAGCCTATTGTAAATCAAAGAGCTATGTTTCAAGCTCCAAAGGACAAACAGAATACCACATCTGAAGGCAACGAACCCGAAGGCATCGGCGAACAAGGTTCTCCTAATGGTTTAAAAGATATCGACAGATATGAAGGCAATGGTGGCAGTGGCGGAGGTCCAGCTTATGACTTAGGCGGTCGAGGCGCAAAAAGCATATCTTCTCCTAGCAAAGACTTCAGCGAAGAAGGCAAAGTCGTCGTTGACATCTGGGTCGACAAAGAAGGTCGTGTGCAAAGAACTGAAATAGGAAAAGGGACGACAATAACTAATTCCTCCATGCGCGCATCAGCGCTACAAGCCGCAAAGAGTTCTATCTTTAACAAAGATGAAAATGCAGCTGAATTGCAAAAAGGAACTATAACATACACATTCATCATCAGACAATAAAAATCAAACGATATGAATTATAATGAAACATTAAATTGGATGTTCAACAAACTACCAATGTATCAACGCATTGGCGCATCTGCATACAAAGCCAACCTCAATACAACTATAGAAATAATCAACTATCTCAACAATCCACAAGACAGTTTCAAGTCGATACATATCGCTGGCACCAATGGCAAAGGCAGCACCTCTCACACATTAGCATCAGTATTTCAGGAAGCAGGATATAAAACAGGTCTCTACACCTCACCACACCTACGAGACTTCAGAGAACGCATCCGTATCAACGGAGAAATGATTCCTGAAAATGAAGTCGTCGACTTTATTGAAAAACATAAAAACAAACTTGAAGAACTAGAACTTTCATTCTTCGAGATGACTGTTGCAATGGCATTTGACTATTTCAGAAAAGAAAAAGTCGATATTGCTATCATCGAAGTTGGTATGGGAGGACGCCTCGACTCAACCAATGTTATCAGACCAGAACTAAGCGTGATAACAAACATATCATTAGACCACGTAAAATTCTTGGGCGAAGACGAAGCTCTTATCGCCGTCGAAAAAGCCGGCATCATAAAAGCAGAAACACCTGTCATCATCGGTGAGACTCAAGAAAAATGTAAAGACGTATTCATCAATACCGCTAAAGAAAAAAACAGTCCGATATTCTTCGCCGACCAGATAATGGAATGCATAAAAGACAACACCTACTCTATCGAATATCAAAAATTCGATATATATAAAAACAAAAAACAATATCTTAAAGACCTGAAATATCCATTATTAGGTAATTACCAAAAGAAAAACCTTGCTACTGTAATCTGTGCTTTAGATATTTTAAAAGAAACATTTAACATCAACGACACTCACATTGTCAATGGTTTATATAATGTCGTAAGCAATACAGGTTTAATGGGAAGATGGCAAGTCATAAATACTAATCCTTTGGCGATAGCCGACACCGGACATAATGTCGCTGGCATAAATGAAGTAAACCGTCAGTTATCTGAAACGAAATACAATAAATTACATTTCGTGTTAAGTGTTGTCAACGATAAAGATATCGATGGAATCTTACAATTATTACCCAAAAAAGCAGAATATTATTTCTGCAAGGCCGACATCCCTAGAGGATTGTCTGCTAATATCTTAGCAGACAAAGCGACGCATTGCGGACTTAATGGAAAAGTTTATGATTCCGTACGTCTCGCATATTCAACGGCCTTAAAAAATGCACAAGAAGGTGATCTTGTATTTGTTGGAGGTAGCAACTTTACAGTAGCTGAAGTTGTTTAAGAATTCTAGGATTACAAGCCCCTAAAATTTGGAAAAAAAATTCTATTTTTGTAAAAAATTATAGTTAGTGCGCAAAGTCATTATAAATATCATTTTGTTATGTTTCATGATCATGTCATTTGCATCATGTTCCATCAGGAAACATATACCAGAAGACAAAATGATATTGAAAAACAACGTTGTTAAAATACATTCAAAAGATGTCGAGTTTACTAAATCTGACATTTCTTCATGTATCGCACAATCATCTAATCCTAAATTTCTAGGATTTATGCCTCTCACATGGGTTTATTATAAAACAGAAAACAAAGAAAGTAAATTTGTCAAATGGATAAATAAAACTCTTGGTGAAAAGCCTGTATATTTCAACAATGAATTGAAAGAAACCTCTATAACTCAAATCAGCAAGTATTTGAATGACGTTGGTTATTTTAATTCGGGCATATCAACAGAGGTAAAAAACAAAAAGGGAATCTCAAAAATATATTATGGTATATATCCTGCAAAACCATATATTGTCGACAGCATTTCATATAAAATTGCGGATAGTGTAATATACAACTATGTCAAAGAAATAGAAAACACTCTTCCTGTAAAGAAAGGTGATATATACAATGCTTTCCATTTGGATGACGAACGTGATGCAATAACAGAACATCTCAAAAACAATGGATATTTCTACTTCACAAAAGACTATATCTTTATGGAAGTAGATACAAACTTCAATGACAGAAAAGCCAATATTAACATAAGGATTGATAATGTTGTTGATCCTACAACACAAAAGGATATAAAACACAAACAATACAAAATCAATAATATATACATATATCCTAAAGGTACTTTATTTAATAATATCACTATTGACACAACAAAATATACTTTCAAACTAAACAAACACCTTAATGAAGAGACATACTTTTTCATCTATAATGATGACCCCAAAATCAGATTTAAGACATTCGACAATATAATCCAAATACAAACCGGGAGCCTATATAATTTCCATCAGGTCACACAAACATACAAGGCTCTCAGCAATTTAAAAATTTATAACCATAATACTATCGACTTTGAACCAATTGAAAATGATAGTACCGATTTACTAAATTGCAATATTATCTTAAACCGAGCTAAAGTTAATTTTTATAGCATACAGCTAGAAGGGACTAACTCCAGTGGCGATTTGGGAATACTTGGAAGTTTCACATATCGAAACAAAAATATTTTCAAAGGCTCTGAAGTTTTCAACCTAAGTCTAAGAGCAGGAACTCAAGCGCAATCTGTCCTAGATGATGAGAACAACACAAGTCTTTTTAATACTAAAGAATTCGGTATTGATGCAAGTATCTTCTTTCCTAAGTTCTTAAGTCCTATAAAATTAAAAAACTTTGCAAAAGAATATCAGCCAAGGACTACGTTAACAACAGGTTATAGCATTCAAATAAGACCGATATATACACGACAAATAACACTACTTACATTCGGTTACAACTGGATGAAAAACAAATATGAACAACACATATTCACTCCAGTAACACTTAATAGTGTTAAGGTAGAACCAACGCCATCATTTGCTGCAATCCTAGAACAAGAGACCAATCAACGTATTAAAGATCAATATACAAGTCACTTGATTTTCGGTCTTGATTATACATATATATTTAACAACCAAAACGTCAGATTTATAAAAGACTTCTTCTATTTCAAAGCAAACATTCAATCGAGCGGTAACTTATTGTCTGCTTTCAACAATACTTCAGCTATTAAGACTGTCGACAACTATCACGAGATTCTAGGTATCAGATATGCACAATACGTTAGATTTGCATTTGATTTCAGATATTTCAAGTATGTAGCTGATGACAACCAAATAGCAACACGACTTATGATTGGTGCAGGTATTCCTTATGGTAATTCCAACGACATGCCTTTTGAAAAAAGTTTCTATGCTGGCGGATCTAATGGCATGAGAGGTTGGCAATTCCGAGGGTTAGGCCCAGGAACTTTCAACAATCCTGAAAACTTGAATATTGAACGTATAGGTGACATACAATTAGAGTTAAATTTAGAGTATCGTTTCCCTATTCATAGTTTTATAAAAGGTGCAATTTTTACAGATATCGGCAACATTTGGACTATGAAAGAAAACGAAACCTTCGTTGGTGGTCAATTCAAATTCAATACTTTCTACAAACAACTCGCAGCTGACGCCGGCATCGGACTACGTTTCGACTTCTCATTCTTCCTCTTCCGTCTCGACGCAGCCGCCCCTATGGTAAATCCAGCTTATCCTGAAGGAGAACGCTGGAGAATCAGCAAGTTACGTTTCAGCGACTTCATCCTTAACTTCGGTATCGGTTATCCATTCTAATTATTCACCATGGATAGAAGTACCTTATTTAATATATTGTTAAATAATTTTGGCTTCACCCCTACCGAAGGTCAAGCCAAGGTGTTATATCATCTGTCGGCTTTCATCCTAACAGAAAAAGAACGACCTTTATATCTCTTACGCGGTTATGCAGGTACAGGAAAAACCACTTTGGTATCGACTTTAGTGAAGACTTTGCCGCAAATAGGCATGCGATACCAACTGCTCGCGCCAACAGGACGTGCCGCGAAAGTCATAAGCAATTACACAGGAAAGCCAGCATCCACATTACACAGAAAACTATATCGCTTTCAAGCCGTTGCCAACGGAGAACTCCGCATGACACGCGATGTCAACAAACATAAAAACACCATTTTCATCGTCGACGAATGCTCTATGATTTCTGACCAAGGCGACGGATATTCATGGTCAAGGTCATTGTTAGACGATTTAATAGAATACGTCTTCAGCGGCAGCTGTTGTAAGCTACTGCTCATCGGAGACTCGGCACAGCTGCCGCCCGTAGGACTTGACATCTCACCAGCAATGGACTTCGACATCTTGAAAAACAACTTCGACCTTACTCTCGCTACATTCGAAATGAAAGAAGTGATGCGTCAAGCATTAGACTCAGGGATATTGCATAACGCTACGAATATCCGTAATTTAATGTCAACAGACAACGGACAACAGACAACAGACTTTTATGATAATCAATTTGAATTACCTTTATTGAACATAAACAACTTTGACGATATTATCAAGATTGATCCGATGTCGTTTGAGGAACTTTTATGGGAAAGCTTCGGGGATAAGAGAAGCAACAACGAAGCGGTGGTGATTTGTCGTTCCAACAAGAGAGCCAATATGTTCAACCAAGCCATCAGAAGCAGAGTGCTGCAAGAAGAAGGCGAACTATCAACAGGCGACAAACTTATGGTGGTAAAGAATAATTACTTTTGGTGTCAACAGACAACAGACAACAATCAACAGTCTTCGTCCACAACTCAGCATCTCAACAACTCAACAACTCAGCAACTCAACAACTCAGCAACTCAGCAACTTAATATTTCCTTCCTCGCCAATGGCGATATGATAGAAATCACGAGAATCAACAAGTTTGAGGAAATGTATGGTTTCCACTTCGCTGATGTCGACATACAGCTGATGGATTATGATGACGCGCCTACTCTTTCTGTGAAGATAATATTAGAGACATTACACAGCGACTCCCCTGCCCTGACGAATGACGATGCTAAACGATTATACCAAGCCGTGGAAGAAGATTACATTGATATTCCAAGAGCATCCGACCGACGCAAGGCGATGAAAGAGAATCCATATTTCAATGCCTTGCAGGTGAAATACGGCTACGCCCTCACGTGCCACAAGACGCAAGGCGGACAATGGAACAACGTATTTGTAGAAGCTCCATATCTCCCCGATGAAACCACCTTAGAACTTGGCGACCTCCGCTGGCTTTACACCGCCATCACCCGTGCCAAAGAAAAGGTATATCTGGTTAATTTCAAGGATGAATGGTTTGTGTAGGGACGCGATTAATCGCGTCCGTACATGCGTATACGACAGATACGATGATTTTCTATTTTTCCACATTGGAAATTTGGGCATATTGTATGGATGCGATTCATCGCATCCCTATTATCGCATTTCTATTTTGAAGGTGCATTTCCATATTGCAATGATGCATTTCCATTTGTACGGACGCGATTAATCGCGTCCATACATGTCGCGTCCATACATGCGTGTACAATGGAACGATGGACACGATGAATCGTGTCCGTACATACAATTTTATATATTTTTCTTGAAATATTGTGATAATCATAATATCTTTGCAGAAACTAAAACTAAAATTTATGGGTACTATTCATCATGAGCGCAAGTCTCCGCGTGCAAATTGGCATGAATACGATGGAGGCGATTATTTTGTAACTATATGTACAAAAAACCAATTTCATTATTTAGGAGAGATAAAAAATGACGAAATAATATTAACAGACATCGGCATTTATCTAAAATCACAAATTGACAATCTTCAAAACCATTATCCATTCGCTGAAGTATTGTTATATACCATTATGCCGAATCACATTCATCTAATAATATCTATTCACAATTCCGATTCATCGCATACAAATATCGCAATTCCCAATTGTACGGATGCGATTAATCGCGTCCAAAATTTCGCGATTCCAATTTGTAGGGACGCGATTAATCGCGTCCCTACAGAACGCAATGTGATGAAGAAGCAGATGTTAGGCACTGCAATACGTGGATTGAAAGCTCGCGTCACAAAATATGCCAACGACCACAATATACAATTCGCATGGCTGACACGCTATAACGACAGAATCATCCGTAATAAAAATGAAATGAATAGAATAGCAGAATATATAATCAACAATCCTATCAAATGGAAATCGAATTGATTTGATATATTTTCAATTCATTGCATTCCTTTATTTATAATTCCATTTTATTGTACGGACGCGATTAATCGCGTCCATACATGTCGCGTCCATACATGTCGCGTCCATACATGCGTGGACGATGGATACGATGATTTTCTATTTTTCCACATTGGAAATTTGGGCATATTGTACGGATGCGATTCATCGCATCCCTATTATCGCATTTCCATTTTGAAGGGTGCATTTCCTTCCATTTGTACGGACGCG
>JAEIGA010005878.1_pt1 | contig 18660 bp, 20 predicted proteins | sample 9270691 | NCBI WGS metagenome assembly JAEIGA01 (sample SAMN17057246, study PRJNA624740) | gut metagenome | biome: biome; isolation source: fecal sample | host: Bos grunniens | place: China: Xizang | collected 2019 | reverse complement strand
TAATCATAATACCTTAAAAAATAAAACAGTTAATATATATGGCGACTCACGTCGCGTTGTTTTCTAAAAGTCTTAAAGTTTTTTGAACAATAGACTTGCGTTATGTCCTCCAAAACCGAAGTTATTGCTCATCGCATAGCGAATCTCACGCTCTTGCGCTTGATTGAAGGTGAAATTCAGTTTGTAATCGATATTTGGATCTTCATCTCCCTCTTCGTGATTGATAGTAGGTGTAACCACATTATTCTTCATAGAGAGAATAGAGATAATAGCCTCTACCGCACCTGTAGCACCTAGCAAGTGACCTGTCATAGACTTGGACGAAGTGATATTCAAGTCATAAGCATGTGCACCAAACACCTCTTTAATAGCTTTTACCTCTGCAAGGTCACCAATAGGAGTAGATGTACCATGTGCGTTGATATAATCTACCTCATCAGGAGTTATGGCAGCATCTTGTATTGCTAGTTTCATCGCTTGGCTTGCCCCATTACCCTCTGGATCTGAAGCCGTCATATGGTATGCATCAGAAGTCAATCCCACTCCTACTAGCTCAGCATAAATCTTTGCACCTCTAGCAACAGCATGCTCATACTCCTCAAGTATTAAAGTACCTGCTCCATCACCCAACACGAATCCATCTCTTGATGCCGAGAAAGGACGGCAAGCTGTTTGTGGTGAATCATTTCGTGTAGAGAGAGCATGCATAGCATTGAATCCTCCCACACCCGAGCACTCTATAGGTGCTTCAGTTCCACCAGTGATAATAATATCTGCAAGTCCCATGCGGATTTGATAGTAGGCATTGGCGATAGCATGTGTAGCACTAGAACAAGCAGAATTGGCCGTGAAGTTAACTCCCTTAAATCCATATCGCAAGGCAATCATACCAGACGACATACTAGGAATAACCATCGGAATAAAGAACGGACTATGGCGAGGAGTTGCATCAGCAGAAGCAAAAAAGTCACCAATATTGACATCTAATGTATGTACACCGCCCATACCACAACCATAAATCACACCACAACGAAGAGCATCTTCTTGCTCCATACATATAGCAGCATCTTGCATGGCTTGTTCTGCAGAATATATGGCATAGTGTATGCAACGGTCATAGCGACGTACCTCCTTAGAGTCAAAGACAGAAGATAAGTCAAGGTCCTTTACTTCACAAGCAAAACGTGTTTTAAACTTTGAAGCATCAAAATGAGTAATCTGCCCTGCTTTGGATTGTCCTGCAAGGAGATTACCCCAGACTGTTTTCACATCATTTCCCAATGACGTGACGATGCCTAATCCCGTTATTACTACACGTTTATATCCCATTATACACAATATGAGCGAGCCTGTAGAAAAACTACAAACTCGCTAATACTACATTTCTCTACAGATTATGCTTGTTGCTTCTCAATATAAGCAATGATATCAGCTACTGTATTGATTTTAGTCATCTCATCATCTGGAATAGAGATACCAAACTCTTTCTCAAATTCCATAATCAATTCTACAGTATCAAGAGAATCTGCATTAAGATCTGCAGTCAAACTTGCATTTGGTGTTACTTGTGATTCTTCTACGCCCAATTTATCCACGATAATAGCTTTAACTTTTGATTCAATTGTTGACATAATAATCTAAAATTAATAGTTAATATTTTGTAATAAGATTTTCCTAATTTCCAAAATCGACTGCAAAGTAACTACTTTTTTTTGGAATATGCAAATTTTTAAAGATATTTATACTCTATTTCACTATTTTAAGTGAAATTTCACCTACTCTCGCGCCTGCTTTGCCCGCTTGCGTTAGCAAAACAGAATCGCCTACTAAATTGGACACATACAGATTTTCTACTATTTTATGCGTATGTGCACCAATAATTACATCTATGTTTTGCGTCTTTTCGGCTAGCTCGATATCCGAGATTTTATCCCCTGCCAAAGGATGTGTTCCTTGGTGACTCAAACAGATAACCACATCACATTTCTCCTCATTGCGAAGTGTATTTGCTACCTCTTGAGCGGCAGAAACTGGATCTAAATATTGTATCGGTGCAAAATTCTTCTCCGCTATTAAGCTAGTAGGATCAATACCCAAACCCAATACTCCTATGCGTAGATTAGAACGATTGATGACTGCATAGCGCTGAACTATCCCCTCTAGAGGAGTACCAGAAACATCGTAATTGGCACAAACAACTGGAAATTTAGCCAATTTTAACACCTCTGCTAATGTGTCCGCTCCGTAGTCAAACTCGTGATTACCCAACGTGATAGCATCGTATCGCATGCGATTCATGGCATCTATTTCAATACGACCATGGAAGAAATTGTAGTAAGGTGTTCCCTGACTAAAATCACCCGCATCAAACAACAACAAATTAGGATTCTCCACACGCTTTTGTTGTATAAAGGCAATCCTTCTTGCATACCCCGCACAAAAAGCATCACGTTTGCCAGCCTCAAGTGGTTCAACTTGGGAATGTGTATCGTTAGTATGTAATATAGTTATCGTTTGCTCCTTGGGAGAAGAACATGCCACCAAACAGATGATTGAAGTCAACGATAATATTCTAAAAACGCTTCTGAAGATCTTCATTGGTAAGTATTGTTATGATAGTTTGACCATTAGGAAGATAGCGAGATGTAGTAGCCATGAACCTAGTAAGTAAATCATGCATTTCAGCATCACTTAAACTTTTACCCTGCGGTATGGCCATTTGTTGAGCCAAAGACAAAGTCATAGCCTCTTTCCATCGGGTTTGTACAGATTGCTCTGTATCTTGAACACCATGAATAACCTGCAATAAAGTTTCTACGACATTCTTCTGTCCAAGCAATGCTGGTACGGAATAAATAGTATATGATCGAGGGGAAAATTGTTCCAACTGAAAGCCTAATTTTTCAAGATCAGGGAGCATTGTTTGCAATGTCTCTAGATCCTGTTCAACTAATTCTATAACTTCAGGGAAAAGCAAAGGCTGGGTAATAGCCAACTGCGTAATCAACTGATCGTTTAACTCTTTATACAAAACAGCAACATGCGCACGGTGTTGATGTACCAACATCAATCCTTGTTCAATAGGAACTAAAATATAGTTGTTGTTACATTGAATAAGTGGCGTTGTTTCAGAAATTTGTGGATAGTCAAAAAGGCTAGTTGCTGAATTAGACAACTTACTTTCAACGTTCGATACATTACCATATAGTGGTTCCCAATTATCCCTATTACTTGGTGTATGTGATTTGAAAGGATTATAGGCTGGATTAACCTGCAAAGTTGGAGCAGCTATAGGCACAGCACCAACCGACGCCGCTGGCATATCCAAACGCGTAGAAATACCAAAATCCAAAGAAGGAGAAACATTAAACTTACCTAATGCTTCTTTAGTAGCAGCTAGCAAAATTTGAAAAATTGCCTGCTCATCTGCAAATTTTATTTCAGTCTTTGTAGGATGAATATTAACATCTATTGCATCGGGATCGATGTCAAAATAAAGAAAATAGGATGGTGAATGCTCCGGAAGCAACAAACCAGAATATGCAGTCATTATCGCCTTATGAAAATAGGAATGTTTCATGTATCGTCCATTGACGAACATATACTGTTGACTGTTTTTACCAACCGTTTCAGGTTTTCCAATAAAACCAGAAATAGTTACTAATTCTGTTTGTGTTGCGAGATCTACAAGATGACTAGTATAAGGCTTAGATGAATGTCCAAAAATAGCTTCTATTCGTTGTTTGAGCGTACTTGGTGCCAATTCAGATAATATTTCGTCATTATTAACGAAGGTGAATTGGATATGCGGATATACCAATACTATTCTATGGTATTCAGCTAATAGATTACGTAACTCTGTTTGTTCCGTTTTTAGAAACTTACGTCTCGCAGGTACGTTATAAAAAAGATTTTTAACACGTATATTGGTTCCTACCGGGCATTGCACAATATCCTGGTTCATTACTTTAGATCCAGCAATCTCTATGCGAGTTCCCACTTCATCTCCCTCACGACGAGTCTGCAACTCCACATGTGCAACGGCGCAAATACTAGCAAGCGCTTCACCACGGAATCCCATTGTTCGCAACTGAAATAAATCAGATGCTTGAGTAATTTTAGATGTCGCATGACGCTCAAATGCCATACGCGCATCGGTAGGACTCATACCTTTACCATCATCTATCACCTGCAATAGTGTTCGTCCTGCATCTCGAACTATCACTCGAATATGTGAAGCGCCCGCATCCAAAGAATTCTCAACCAACTCCTTAAGACATGAAGCCGGTCTTTGAATGACTTCTCCAGCTGCAATTTGATTAGCAACGCTATCAGGCAAGAGATGGATAATATCGGTCATAGAAGATAATTAAAAGCAAATACAAGAATGATGAACAAAGCCACCCAGAACAACAATTTTGACTTGCGCTGCTTGTTGCCTTGACGCTTGTGCGTATTGGCTTCATGCATCTCACGAAACGAACCACGATGAAGACGCGCAAGTTTATCCTTGCGCGCCTCCTTATCTTTATCGTAGTAAATGGGGCGATAGTCCCACCCACGTGGTTTTGGTACTTTTGGAAAAAGTATAGACATTATTTTACAATTTCAAGGAACTTTGCGTCTGCAGCAAATTTTGCAAACTCAACATCCTTTTGTGCTCTAGCCTTCATTTGAGCATCACGCTTAACAGCTAGTGCAAGATTAGTATACACAGCATCGCGATCATTGGTACGAGCACCTACAACAGCAGCCAAATATGCTGTAGTTGCGTTAGGATTCTCAACCTTAGCCAAAATTTGACGAGCAGCAGCATAATCCTCGTTAAGGATTTGTTGTACAGCAGCGTTGTTGCTTACTGATTTACCATATGCAGCACTAGCAGCAGCATAATCACCCTTCATTGTATAAAGAGTACCCAAAGCTGCATTCAAGTTACCATCTGTACCAGCAGCCTTACCAAGGTGCTCTTCAGCTTTAGCCAAATCACCTTCAGCCATAGCTGCAATACCTGCATTGTAGTTTACGTCAGCATTAGCTGGAGCCAATTGCAATGCTTTAGCGTAGCAACGACGTGCCTCTGCTACATTACCTTGACCGAATACAAGGATACCAATGTTGTTGTATGCACGATAGTCTGATGAATACAATTCGGTAGCTTTCTTGTAGATTGCCAATTTCTCATCAACATTATTGGTCAATGTTGCAGAGTAAAGCAACTCTTCTACATTCAAAGCTGCAGGATCATTTTTCGCCAATGTAGCGATCTCCTCATCAGATTTACCAATCAAATCTGTTGTCAAGATCAAACGGCTACGACGAAGTGCAGGAAGAACGTCTTGTGCAATAGTCTTAAACACAGTGCTGAGGTTCTTAATTTGAGCCTCGCGCTCTTCTGGATCATTGTACATACCAAGAACACGCAATACCAACTCTTTATCCTTAATATTGCTAGCCTCAAGAGCCTTTTGGAAACCTTCCCAGTCCTCTGCTGTTACATTAGATTCGATTGTTGCATTTACTTTAGCCTTCTTGAGTTGTTTTTGGAGATATTTTTGTGATTTCGCTTGACGAGCATCTGCAAGATTAGCGTTCAAGTCTTGCTCACCATCTGGAGAAGCATAACCTGCAACCTCAAGTTTGTTGATAGCTTTGTTTGCAGCAGTATCAGCATCCTTGATAGCAACATGTAGATCCTTCATCTCTTGAGATTTTAATTCAGAGTTACGCAACGCTGTTTGTTGAATCAAGAAGTGAATATCAGCCTCTTGAACCTCTTGAATAATACGTTGGAACTTATCAGCAGTAACTTGAACCTTTACATCTTCAGCAGCAGCCAACATAGAGGTTGCGTTAACACCCTCTGCGATAACCATTGGAGGAAGTTGAACAGTTTTCTTACCTTTGGTAGCTGTAAAACGAAGCTCTAATTTTGAATTGATGTCCATTTGTGGAACATAATCAAATGAAGACTTCATTGTAAAGCTTGCACCCTCTTTAAAAGATACAGTTGTTCCATTTTCTTTTGCCTTTTCGCCTACGAAGGTATAAGATTGACCAACAGCCTCTCCTCCCTCATAAACCAACACAGGAGTAATTGTTAGAACAGCATTCTTTGAGAACTTCTTAACAGGGAATGTTCCTGTAATTTCAGTGTTGATTTTATTACCAACAACTGCCATTTGTTTTGGTGTCACAGCAACTTGTTCAGGTTGTACTGCAGTGCCGCAACTCATCAGCATAGTCATAGCGACTACTGATACAAAGATGAGCGATTTTTTCATACTTTTAGTTTTAAATTATTTTGATTTTTTCTTGTTTTCAACAAAAACTATGCAATAAGCACAATTTATCGGCTGCAAAGGTACGAAAATATTTATAAATAGGCAAATTTATACATGTTTTTTTTATTTTTTTTTGTTTTTTAAATATTTATTCGTAACTTTGCAGCATTTTAATAGCTATCTATCAAGCAATCATGAAAAAATATCACCTAATCGTTTTATCCTTGTTTACTATATTGATTTGCTCGTGCAAACCAACTTCTGAACAACTAGCCCAACAGCTTGTTGATGAAGCACAAATACTCATAGAAAATGGAGCATGGAGACAAGCAATGATCGTGCTTGACTCTGTACACACTCTATACCCTCAACAAGTTGCTCAACGTAGACAAGCCAAAGCATTGTCTGATTCCATATCTTATCTAGAAGCACAACGCACTATTTCGTATTGCGATACGCTACTTCCACCTCTTTTAGAAAAAGTAGATAAAGTACTGAAAAATTTTACATACGAAAAAAATGAGAATTACGAGGATCACGGAAAGTATGTTCATAAGTTGCTGAAGACCAATAGTAATACATCTCGTAACTTTATCCAAGCATACGTCCAAGACGACAGAGAAACGATTATAAAAAGCTACTACTACGGCAATAAATTGGTCGAACAACAATCATTACAGCTACAAGCCAACGAAGAGAAATTAACATTCTCTGGTAGCAATTATTCTTTTGAAAGTGAGGGATTTCACGAGATTATGACCATCGAAGGAGAACAAGCTCTATCTTTATTAAACTTCATTAGCACGCACCATTCCGCAAGAATTAGAGTGGAAGGTATAGGCAAAAAATCATACAATAATTGGGTATACTATTTGAATGACAACGAAAAGAACGCTTTGTCTGACACATACCAACTAGGATGGCTAATGAAAGATATTAAACATATCGAACAAATGCAGCAAACAGCAAACAAACAAATTTTATATTACCAACAAAAATATAGATAAAAGGATAAAAATTTGTTTATTAACAAAAAAAGTTGTACCTTTGTCCAAATTTTGAATTTTTATTACAAATATGAGTATACTGCAAAATATGACTGCAATTAAAATGCTTCAACTCAAAGCATTTAAATTTCAGTTAAACAATCCTTTCGTCTGGGCTAACGGATGGTCTGCACCATTGTATTGTGATGATCGTAAAATCTTGTCTTACCCTAAGATGAGAGATTTTATACGTCTAGAATTAGCACGCACCATTGCTGAATTATATCCCGATGCAGATGTGATCGCAGGTATTGCAACGAATGCTATTGCCCATGGCGTTCTTGTTGCAGAACAATTGAGTCTACCATTCGTATACGTTCATCCTACCCCTAAAAACCACGGTCTAGAAAACCAAATAGAAGGCGACTTGCGTCCAAGACAAAGTGTAGTGATTGTCGAAAATCAAGTCAACGCCGGAAACAACTGTGCAAAAGTAGTAGAAGCATTACGTAATAATGGATGCAATGTGTTAGGAATTGTAACAATTTTTGATTATGAATTTAGTGCAACACAACGTAAATTAGCTAAATTGGGAGTTGACTTAACAGCTTTGACCAATTTAGATACCGTTCTGCACCATGCTCAATATACAGGCGTAATTTCAGAAGAAGAAAGCGCCATTATTAAAGATTGGCAACAACATCCGTCTAAATGGAATAAATAATTATGGCAGAGATAAAATACGAGAGCAAGATAGGTCAAGTTAATGCAAAAGCATCTCAAATATTTGCTGTATTGACAAACCTAGAGAATTTACAAAAATTTGCAGATCAAATTCCACAAGATAAAATTAAAGAATTGGAAGTAAGTCGTGATTCTATTCGTTTTAAGGTGGATGGATTAGGTCCTAAAGTATGCATCAGTATTGTAGATCAAGAAGAATACAAAATGATTAAATATGGAGCGGAAAACATCCCTATCCCATTGAATGCATGGATTCAACTCAAAGAAATGAATGAGAACGACACTCGTATGCGTATCACGGTTAAAACAGATCTTCCAGCTATGTTCCGTATGATGTTGGATCAAAAGATGCAACAAAGTCTCGATCAAGCTGTTGACATGTTGTGCCAAATACAATATTAATTATAATTTTATGGGAAAGAAAAAACGTCATCGCCGTATACACCGTGAGGGTAGAAGTATCATTGTTACACTTACATTCATCATTTTTACTCTCCACGTTTTGCTATACTTGTTATTTAAACAACTGCCGCTTGAACTTAATTGGCTATTAGCAATCTCGCTGATTTTTTCTGCTGCATTGTTAGTTTTTGTCACTTACTTCTTCCGCAATCCAAAACGCATCATAGAAGTACAAGATCCTAACCTATTGATTGCACCAGCAGATGGTCGTATAGTTGTGATAGAACCAACGGTAGAAAATGAATATTTTCATGAAAAGAAATTACAAGTTAGTATTTTCATGTCTCCATTTAACGTACATGCTAACTGGTATCCAATTGAAGGTAACGTATTAGTTTCAGAGCACCAAGATGGATCACACAAAGGTGCATGGCTACCTAAATCAAGTACTGAAAATGAGCGTTCTTTGGTTGTTATAGAAACACCTAACAAAGTTCAATTGGCCGTTCGTCAAATTGCAGGTGCAATGGCTCGCCGTATCGTGACATACGCCAAACCAGGTAGTGTCGCACATCGTAATGAGCACTTTGGATTCATCAAATTTGGCTCACGAGTTGATTTATATTTACCACTAGATACCGAAATTTACGTTGCAGTAGGTGAACTTGTCAAAGGCAATGAAACAGTCATAGGAAGAATTAACTAAAAGTTAAGGTAATCTAGAAAAAGAATAATATAATAAGGAAATATAATTATGGAAAAATTTGAACAACTATTTGCAGAATATCCTTGGACAATGACTGACGAAGCAGTTAAAGCTGCTGCTGCTGAAATCTTGAACCAACATTTTGACGAGAATAATAATGTAGAGGTTTGGAAACAATGCTTGCATAGTATCGACTTAACAACCCTTAATGGAGAAGATACAACAGAAAAAGTAGAAAAGATGGCTCAAGCTGTAAACGAATTTGAGGAACATTTTCCAGAAATTCCTAACGTAGCAGCTATGTGCGTGTATCCTGCTTTAGTACAAACCGCAGCTGACACCCTTACAGAACCTATCGGTATTGCTGCTGTTGCTGCAGGTTTCCCTGCTTCACAAACCTTCGTCGAAATTAAAGTAGCTGAATCAGCTATGGCTGTTGCAGCTGGTGCTACAGAAATAGACATAGTGATCTCTATAGGTAAGTTCCTTGAGGGTAACTACCAAGAGGTTTTTGATGAAATTTCTGAAGTTAAAGCAGCAATACAAGATGCTCACCTTAAGGTTATTCTAGAAACAGGCGCTTTAAAAACAGCAGAAAACATCTATAAGGCTTCTATTCTAGCAATGGCAGCTGGTGCAGACTTTATCAAAACTTCCACAGGTAAAGTACCTGTTAATGCAACACCTGAAGCAACATACGTTATGTGCCAAGCTATTAAGACTTGGAAAGAAAAAACCGGAGAAAAGGTTTGCTACAAACCTGCAGGCGGCGTAAGCACTACACAAGAAGCTGTACAACACTATACTTTGGTTAAAGAAATTTTAGGAGAAGATTGGCTCAACAACGAATCATTCCGTTTCGGCGCTAGTCGTCTAGCTAACAACCTTCTCACTAGCATTACTGGTTCAGAAGTGAAATATTTCTAAACTTTTATAACCTTTTAAAAAAAATAGAGCCACATCGTGACTCTATTTTTTATTACTCATCACTTTTCGCGTGAGACGCATACGCATCCACTATGCGTTTAACCAAATGGTGACGCACGATATCTTTTTGGTTAAATTCCACAATAGCTATTCCTGGTATATCGTGCAATCGCTCAATAGCATCCTTTAGTCCTGATTTCTGACTCGCAGGCAAATCTATCTGTGTCATATCACCTGTGATAATCATCTTTCCGTGTATTCCTAATCGGGTTAGAAACATCTTAAGCTGCGCCGTAGTAGTATTTTGTGCCTCATCTAATATAACGATCGCATCCGCGAGCGTGCGTCCGCGCATGAACGCGAGAGGAGCTATTTGTATAACACCACGCTCCATGTACTCATTAAGTTTTGCACCAGGAATCATATCTTGCAAAGCATCATATAGTGGTTGCAAGTATGGGTCTATTTTCTCTTTCATATCTCCTGGTAGAAAGCCTAGCTTTTCTCCAGCCTCAACTGCAGGACGTGACAATATAATACGCTTAACCTCCCTATTCTTGAGTGCTCTAACTGCTAGAGCTATAGCTGTATAAGTTTTACCACTTCCAGCAGGACCTATGGCAAACATGAGGTCATTTTCTTCATACGCATCTACCAACAGTTGTTGATTAGCACTGCGAGCTACAATAGATTTACCATTCACTCCATGAAGAATTAGATTATCCTGCACAAACTCTGTAGGTTCTTCTCCGTGTAGTAATTGAAGAATCTGCTCTTCATTAATAGTGTTATGTTTGATGCAAAAAGCTTCACATTTACGCATATTACGCTCAAATCGCGCTATTGCCAATTGTGAACCAATCACCTTTACTTGATATCCACGCGCCACTACCCTCACATCTGGGTGTTGGTTCTTTAAACAGAGAATATTAATGTTATTAACGCCATAAAACATGGCGGTGTCTAGATTCTCGTGAAGTTCAAGGATGGCTTCCATGTATATCTTTCAGTAATGCGTTTAAATCTTTATTCTAAATGAAGTAAAATACAATTAGATCATATAGAGTTTCTAGATAATCTAAACATATATCAAAAACTTCTTCTGCATAATCAAGCATTAGATAACCATAATCTTCTATATAAAAAAGCAATGTTTCTAAAACTTCTTCTCCAGAATCACTTTTAACAATATCATCCACAAAATCTAATACTAAATGACATTTTTCTACTATTACATTAAGAGTCGAAGAGCCTATTTCATCTATACAAATGATAGTTTCTATCACAAATTTAGCTGTATAGTCAATTACATTTACTCCTGTAGATTCTGAGGATTTATTGCAACTAGTAAATATAGCCATAGATGCAATACAGAGAAACAAATAAATTAATTTTTTCATGATATTAATATTTTACAGACCTAACGAAGTATAATTTGGTATAAACTCCGCAAATTCATATTTTGTTTCATGTACTCTTGCTACCACTGAATTTTGTCCATTACATAACATGAGGTAAGGAACATTGAGTTGTCGGTTATAGATAGCAGCTTGATCAAAAACCTCCTGCGTAATAGGTACAGTGGGCGCTTTAAACTCAATAAGCATCAGGGGGCGCATTTGATTATTATAAACGATAGCATCGCATCGTTTAGGTTTATTAGCCACTATTATTGGCACTTCCACTGCTATCAAATTGGACAAATATCCATACTCATCCACTAACAACTGTAAAGTCGTCTGACGTACTAATTCCTCTGGCGTGAGACGGACATATTTCCGTCTCCACGCACAAAGAACATATTGTTTACCGTTTTGAGTTCGTATATTCATCGCCTCTAAACTGTAGCCCAGAGGGCGTTCTGTAGGCACATAGTGCCGTTCTCTATACTATTTCTGCCAATTATCCTTAAGCGATGCGGTACGGTTGAAAATAAGCTTCTCATTTGTAGTATCAGGATCCACCACAAAATATCCATGCTTGAGGAACTGGTAGTTATTGCATTTGGCAATACCATCTACCACTTCTGGTGCTTTCATTTCTGCTTTCAAAGCACCCTCTATTTTACAATTAACCACCTTTAAGCTATCTGGATTAAGCAAGTCACGGAAGTCACCCTCCTCAGCTGATGGGTTTTCGCAAGCGAAGAGACGATCGTACAAGCGAACCTCTGCATCCAGGCAAGTCTCACACTCTACCCAGTTGATGGTCGATTTAGTCTTGCGATTACCACCCTCTGTTCCAGACTTGGAATCTGGATCATAAGTTGCATACACAGTTGTGATATTACCCTCGGTGTCTTTCTCGCAACCTGTTGCTTGTATGATATATGCAGCTTTTAAACGTACTTCACGACCACCAGGGCTAAGACGGAAGAACTTCTTATCACCCTCCTCTTGGAAGTCACCACGCTCAATATAAAGCTCTTTAGCAAACTTCATCTCGCGAGTACCCAATTCTGGATGTCCGTCAATATTCTCTGCCACTATGGTCTCACCTTCTCCCTCGTAATTAGTAATCACTAATTTCACAGGGTCAAAGATTGCACACACGCGTGGTGCCGTTTCTTTCAATGTTTCACGTACTGTGTGCTCAAGCAATCCAAGATCAATCATACCTTCTACCTTGGTGTAACCAATCTTATCTATAAACGCACGAATAGCTTCTGGAGTATAACCACGACGACGAAGACCGCATACAGTAGGCATACGTGGATCATCCCAACCTCTTACTAAACCTTCTTTCACCAATTGCAACATCTTGCGCTTTGACATCACAGTATAAGTAATGTTGAGGCGGTTGAACTCGTATTGACGTGGACGATAATCACCAGTAATAAATTGGTCAATGTAGTAGTCATACAATGGGCGGTGTACCACGAATTCAAGTGTACAAATAGAGTGTGTCACACCCTCGAAATAGTCTGATTGACCATGCGCAAAGTCGTACATTGGGTATACATTCCAACGGCGACCTGTACGGTGATGAGGGTGTGTAGTGATAATGCGATACATGATTGGATCGCGGAAATGCATGTTTGGATTAGCCATGTCAATCTTCGCACGAAGTACCATCTTTCCATCCTCAATTTCTCCGTTTTGCATAGCTTGGAACAGACGGAGGTTCTCCTCTATTGGACGATCGCGATATGGAGAAGCTACACCTGGTTCAGTAGGTGTTCCTTTCTGTTCTGCAATTTGTTCAGCAGTTTGTTCATCAATATAAGCTTTGCCTTGTTTAATAAACTCAATAGCCAAATCGTATAGTTGCTGGAAATAATCAGATGCGTAATAGATATTTCCCCACTTGAATCCTAACCACGCAATATCTTGCTGGATAGAGTCAACATACTCTACATCCTCTTTTACAGGGTTAGTATCATCAAAACGGAGGTTACAAACTCCATTGTATTTCTCTGCAATACCAAAATCCATGCAGATAGCCTTTACGTGACCAATGTGTAAATAACCATTTGGCTCCGGTGGAAAACGAGTTTGAATACGTCCATCATTTTTTCCCTCTTGGAGATCTTTCTCTACGATTTGCTCAATAAAATTGAGACTTCTTTCTTCAACTTCCATTATTTTTGTCTTTAAACTTTAAACTCTAAACTTTAAACTAGCGCTTGCATTTAATTATATCCACGAACGATACCTCGTGGTGAACTTTTTACAAACTCAAGGATAAGATCACGCTCTGGACTCTGTGGCAAGGTTTTTTCAATTTGCTCCACTGCTTGACTAACATTCAAACCCGACATATAAAGCAAACGATAAGTGTCTTGAATAGCCGAAATCTGCTCTTTAGTGAAAGCACGACGATTAAGACCTACTGAATTGATACCACAATAAGAAATAGGTTCACGTGCTGCAATAATATATGGAGGTACGTCTTTATTGATCTTAGAACCACCCTGAATCATCACATGCGCACCAATATGCGAGAATTGGTGTACGAGTGAACCGCCACCAATAATAGCCCAATCATCTACTACTACTTCACCAGCTAGTTGTGTACAATTAGACATGATAATGTTATTGTTCAAATAACAATCGTGTGCCACATGGCAATAAGCCATAATCAGACAGTTATTTCCTACTACTGTCTTACCTTTAGATGCAGTACCACGATGAATAGTAACAAACTCACGGATAGTAGTGTTATCGCCTATGATTGCATAAGTCTTCTCACCTTTAAATTTAAGATCTTGTGGATCACCGCCTATAACAGCCCCTGCATAGATATGGCAGTTTTTGCCTATGCGTGTACCGCCATAAATTGTCACATTATTGTCAATAATAGTGCCTTCTCCAATCTCTACATCATCGTAAATGCAAGAAAATGAACCTACAGTTACACTTGGATGAAGTTTAGCTTCTGGATGAATATAGTTCATATTGATTTCATTATAATTATTCATACTTACTGTTTATTAGATGCCTTTTAAGGCATTCTAATCAAATATTGCGCAAAGGTACTATATTTTTTGCATATACGCAAGTTTACTGTATCATTATTTTAAAATAAAAGTCGCTTTGCATGTAACAAAGCGACTTTGTAGAGTATAATACGTAAAAAGATGCTTATTTTTCTGCCAGAATCTTATTACGCAACTGCTTGCAACATTGTGTATTAAAGGTATGTCCCGGACGTAAAGCCACTATCTTACCTTGTATGCGATAACCACATAATGACATATCTCCTATAAGGTCAAGGAGCTTGTGACGAGCGGGCTCATTAGGATAATTGAGTGGACTGAGATATCCTAGTTTATTAGCATCCAAACGAGGTTGTCCTAGTTTATCAGTCATATAATCCAATCCCTCTTGCGACATAGGAGTTTCATAAATAACAAGTGCATTTTGTAAGTCACCACCCTTAATAAGACCCATACGAAGGAGTGGTTCTATCTCTCGTACAAAACAAAAAGTACGAGCAAGAGATAGTTCACGTTTATAATCTTGAAGATCTCGTATTTCTGCCTTTTGTTCACGAAGCAAACCTGTTGGATAGGTGATCGTTACATCTGCTTCATAATGGTCACAAGGCACAATAAGCATCTTGTTTCCTCGTTCGGAAATATATTCAATAGGCTCTTTCACTACATATACATTTTGCTCAGCCTCCTGCTCTTGTAGTCCAACTTTTTCAATGGCTTGGATATAAAATTTAGCACTACCATCTAAAATTGGCATTTCTGGAGCATCTACAGAAATCAAGCAATTATCTACTCCCATTGCATAGAGAGCAGATAGTGCATGCTCCACTGTAGAAACTTTCCAAGCACCATGCTCAAGAACGGTACCACGCTCCGTAGCTGTCACGTAGTCAGCTATTGCCTCATAAGTAGGTTGCCCATCCAAGTCCGTACGACAAATACGAATGCCCGTATTCTCTGCTGCAGGCGAAAATGTTGCATGAATGTAAAGACCCGTATGAAGCCCTTTACTCTCAAAAGAAAAGCTTTCTTTTATGGTATATTGTTTCATTGTAATTTTTTATCTATTTCGTTTAATTTTTTCATTATATCAGGTAGATTTTTGAAACCTACAACTGATTTTCGCCAGTTCATAGCATCAATAATTGGTGAACCTTGGTACATACCAGGTTTCTTAACATTACTTGGAATACCTGATTGAGCACCAAACACGCAATTATCTGCAATCTCCAAGTGGCCAGCTACACCTACTTGACCAGCTAAAATACAATGACCACCTATCTTGGAAGAACCAGCAATACCTACTTGTGAACAAAGGAAAGTACTCTCTCCTACTTCCACATTATGAGCTACTTGTACTAAGTTATCAATCTTTGCATTACGACGAATTATTGACGAACCCATCATAGCACGATCAACAGTAGTATTAGCTCCTATCTCTACGTCATCTTCAATAAGTACATTACCTATTTGTGGGAGTTTTTGATTTACACGGTTTGCATCTGGTTCAAAGCCAAAACCATCACTACCCACTACTACGCCAGCATGCAAGATACAGTCTTTACCTATTACGCAATTATAATAGATTTTAACACCCGAATAAAGAATGGTATTATCACCTATCTTTACATTATCCCCAACATAGGTATGTGGATAAATTTGTACACCTTCACCCAATTTGACATTCTTACCAATGTAGGAAAATGCACCTATATATGCATCTTTTGGAACTTCTACACCCTCGCTAATATAGCATGGTTGTTCAATACCTTGTTTCGCAGGATTCATAGCTTTTGCAACGAGTGCGAGCAGTTGCCCCATAGCAGCACGAGCATTCTCTACACGAATGATTGTAGCATTAGTCTCTCCATCAAACACAATAGACTCGGTCATAAGTACTACTGAAGCTTGAGTAGAAGATAAATGAGTAATATACTTGGCGTCACAAAGAAAAGTTAACTGACCATCTTTAGCTGTTTCTATAGCTCCTACATCAGATACTTTGCGATTAGGATCGCCTGTTATTTTACCTCCTAGAAGAAGGGATATTTGTTGTGCAGAAAATTCCATTGTCATTTTATTTAATATCCTTGATAGCACGTTTGCTAACGTAAAATCTATTAGATAGATTATTTTAGTTTAAAAAGGTATCGTTTTTGTGGTTTATAGGTAAGAGTTTCCATATTAAGCATATCAGATGCTTCAGCGATATCTCGTACAATACCATCTTTAAAGAGAATACCAATAGCCTCACCTTTCTCTGAATAAGTATTAGAAGTAGATATATGCTCAATAAAGAAATATTCTGCCTCTTGAGCTGTAATATTATAGCGTTGCATATAGGTAGTTATCAACTGGCTATATTGTTCTTTATTGAGTGGCTCAGCAAGTATTTCTCCCTTAAATAGACGACGATTAGTAAATGCATTACATAATTCAGCCAATACTATATCATCGCTTGTACTCCATACCTTGATAGCCGAAAGCATATCGGAATCATCTAGCAAAGTATACCAACAAAGAGCTTGAGAATCTGTATGCATTATTTGAGCCGATACACGATTATAAAGAAAATAACGCAAAGCAGGAGAACAAAATAGATCATGACCTTGTTGTGCAAGATACTTTGCTCGCTCAAGAATCTTTATCAATAACTGTTCGGCAGCTACACTAGTATGGTGTAAATATACTTGCCAATACATCAAACGACGTGCCACAAGAAACTTCTCCACCGAATAAATACCTTTAGCTTCTACAACAAGGTGATTATCTACTACATTCATCATCTTCAATATACGCGCAGAAGCTACACTACCTTCAGTAACTCCACAGAAGAAGGAGTCGCGACATAAGTAATCTAAACGATCAACATCCAACTGCGAAGATATCAATTGATGAAGAAAATGTTTATGGTATTTATCTTGGAAAATATCTATAGCTAATGACAATATCTGTTCATAATTTTCACCTTTCAATTTTCCACTTTCTGTTTTGATATTCTCCATCATCATTAGGCTAATATCCTCGTGTGTAATATCCCCTGACAACATACCAGCTTCTTCAAATACATGAGAAAAAGGTCCATGTCCTAAATCATGCATCAAAATAGCAGCCATTGATGCAGTACATTCATCGTCAGTAATATTAACACCTTTAGCACGAAGTACATGAATAGCCTCTTGCATTAGATGCATTGCGCCCAATGAATGTAAAAATCTACTATGCATTGCGCCAGGGTAAACAAAAAAACTTAATCCCAATTGACGAATACGATTCAGACGTTGCATATATGGATGCTGTAAAATATAATACAACACACCATCAGGAATATTGAGAAATCCAAAAACTGGATCATTGACTATCTTACGCGTACGTGACATAAAAATTAATTGTTCAATGACATCAATAATTATCTAAAAGAGAAGTATTTTTGTCCAAAGAAACTTATTACTACCGTGACAACAGTGATAAGTATTTTGGATAATGTAGGATAGAACTCTAATATATCTACACAAAGTTTAAGACCAAAATAGTTAATTAGTAAATTGACCAATACTATCATGATATACCGTATAAGTTGCTTACGTCCACGGAGTGAAGATTGAGTAAAAGTAATATACTTATTTAACCAAAAACCTGTTAAAAGCGTAATAGGAAATACAATAAGAAAAGTAAAAATATGAGGAGTAAGGCAAAGTTTATTATTGAATGGTAATGTTATATATACCAAATCGTGACCAATAACAAAATTGTATAAAAGAAAATATAATACCCAATCCAATACTAAATTACCTCCACCACAACATGCATAGCGAAATAATTGTTGAGGAATATACCGACTAAACGGCCGGTAGAAAAAATCTATTATTTTTGTAATTATTCGCGCTACTGCTTGCATTTTTCAAAAAAAAATTGTAATTTTGCACGCTGATTTGTTTTCGGCTGCAAAATTACTAAAAAAATACGAAGTTACCAAATATTTTGCATTGGATAACAAATATTAATTGTTTCTTATTAACTATTTAACTGTCATGGACGACTATCATCAGCAAAATGCAACAAGTAAGAGCCAAGAAATTTTTGGGTCAGCATTTCTTGAAGGACCTGAGTGTCGCCCAACGAATTGCTGAGACCATCACAGCAGGTCGCGTCTTAGAGATCGGTCCTGGTATG
>JAEIGA010005877.1_pt1 | contig 18660 bp, 14 predicted proteins | sample 9270691 | NCBI WGS metagenome assembly JAEIGA01 (sample SAMN17057246, study PRJNA624740) | gut metagenome | biome: biome; isolation source: fecal sample | host: Bos grunniens | place: China: Xizang | collected 2019 | reverse complement strand
ATTTACTTCACTTGTACTGAATATATTATTTATAGGTAGCAATATTTCTCTTAATACTGCATATTGGGCAACCTTCCTACTTACCTATTATTACAGCAACAACAATAACCTTTTCGGCAAAACCTACTTCTGGTTATTGTTGCTAATATGTATACTAATGATTCTAGCAGAATCTTTCAATCTATAACCTCTTGCTTATTTGTTCTAAATCTTTTAAATGCTGCATAAACTAGGACAAATGGTATTAGCCATAATGTTGAGCCTAGTGGAAGAGAAGTACCACCACAAATTTTCATACATGTATTATAAGAAATCTCATCTTCGTCTTTGTAACCTGCAAAATTCCAAGTTTCGTCACAACAATCCTGACATTTATCTTCTTCCCCTAAACTTTTATCTAGACATGCATCTCCCCAAGCACTATTTATTTCGGAGATAAGAATATTAACATTACGAATTTGTGTTCCTACAGAATATTCCACATAGTCGTGACCCTCTTCATAAAGTTCATTCGCACCAAAGAATGGGTGTGAAGGTAATGTAACACCGTACGATACCGATGTAGAAGAGGTTAATAATAATATAAGATATGTTTTAATATTTTTCATCAGAAATCAGCTACTTAGTTTAGTTTCACTTTTGCAATTCTACTTGTATTGTCACCTATCACATTTATAGTATAAATACTAGATGCCACAGGCAAGTCTAGAACAATATATTGACCATTTACATTGTAATTCATTTGGCGACCAGACAAGTCTGATACGATAATGCTTCTTATATTGTCATTAGAAGACACTGTTACTGAGTTTCCATTAGCATAAATGTCTATGCTAGTAGATACTTCACTTTCAAAAACATCTGTAGTAACATCTTCGTCTTCTTCTGCAGACTCAGAAGTTTTCAAGTAAAATCTACATCTGCAATCGCCTACTACTAAATCACTTACTTCGCAAACTTCACCTGCAGACAGATTGTATTCTTTTGCTTCTTGTCTATCTTCTAGGATAATATCGCAGTCTAAATTTGAATTCAATAAATTGAATTTATATTTTTGATTTGCTGTTCTCACCTTTATACCAAGTGGTAGAGTTTCTTCTACTGTAGGCACTGTCAGACCTGCCCATTTAGAATTATACCTAATAGCATATATATCTGGCAATTCTGGTTCCATTTTATTAAAGACTTTTGGTGAATCAAAATTATAATCCACATTGTCTTCTTTAAGATAGTCATAACGTACAAAAATCTCACTTGCAAGAGCCTTGTCTTCGTTAGCAATTTGAAGTCTTAGACCTTGAATTTCTTCCTCCGCACTTCTTTCCTCTGTAGCTGTATTTTGCATACAACTTTGTGAAACAATTAAATCGCCATCATTAGAAGCTGTAAAGATAAATCCATGTTGCGACATAATTACAGCATCTTTATTATCTCCTACTGGAACAAAAGATTTATTATCGTAATCATAATAAACAATAGTTCCATTTCCTTTTTGCAATTCATAAGCATTGATATTTGCAGGATAGGTATTATTTAATAGTACAGGCTTACCTGTTTCTAACCCTGTATATTTAGGAAGTTCCGCTTCATTATAGAAACGACCCTTAAAATGAAAAGTAATTAGATCTGTTGGATTATATGAAGTTTCATTTCTTCTATTATATACTGCAGCAGGAAGACCTTTACCTTTATCATTTCTACCATATTGATTTGGCAAACGAATAGCAAAAGCCTTGTTGTTTGGCAACTCCACATCTAAATTTGGGAAAGACTCATCCCAACTTATTTCATAATCATCATTCACTTTTGCCTCGTGCATATAAACATGAGGTAGGTCGTTTAAGTAATAGTCTCTAGATATCACATCGCGTGTTTGACCAGGATTTTCATCATCCCATGGTTTAACAACTGGACCCACTAGCGACCAATCATAACCATTAGTTATTTCATTGTATCTTTTTGGAGTAAATTCCATTTCCACCTCTCTATAACGGCTAGTACCTTTATTTAAGGTCTCTACCCCAACAAGTGCAGCACCATGTTCTATATAAATCTTGTCTGCTACCATAGTTGCAGTTTCATTGTCACCAGCGTTTACTTGAGCACAATTGCATTCCTTGTCACGTACTGTTTTAAATGCTTCGTATGTAGAAACATCTGGAAGCACAGGGTATCTATCCTTTCCTTCAGGAATGATTACCAATAAGTCTTCTGATAGGACATCTGCTGCAGATAATACATTTCCATCTGCTTTTTTCCAGTTCGCGCGATTGTCCCAGTTTGTATCCACATCCCCAGTCCAAGTAATTTCACTTACAGTGCCAGAGTTTCTTACACGAGCACCTGTAAGATTAATAGTAACTGTTTTACCATTATAGAATGTTAGTGTTGCATCATAATTTTCAACACAGCTGCTTGGTGTGAATGTAACTTTTACAGTTTGGGTTCCTTCTGCTTTTACATCATTTTGTAAAAACTCAACCTTATAAAATGATTGACCATTTTCTGCATAACTTGCAGTTACTGGATTATTATATTTAATATCAGCTAATAATGTTTTAGCATTAGCAAATTTTAGCTCAAAAAATTCTTCTTTATATTCTCCTACCTTAACTGTTTGAAAATTTAGATTCTCAACATAATCTTCAAGAATGGTTTTAGAATACACATTAAGATTACGAACATAACGGCCTAAAGAACCATTACTTAGACCAGTCTCAAACCTTAATGCTACCATATCTGCAGGTATTGACGCATTAAAGTGCATGTATTCATTTTCTTTTATATTCCCTTTACCCTTCCAATATTTATCCTCGTTAAATTTATTATTATCGTATTCATATACATTTAAATACATATCAGGATCAGCGATTGGTGAAAAAAGAATTCTTTTCGCTGTTTTTGCTTCAAATTCTACTCTTTCTACATTGTTGATAGTTGGTGTTTTATTAGCATCAATATAATATTCAATCGCACCTCTTGTACTTGCAGTAAAACTTACTTCACGACTTAAACTATATTCTATATAGTTCATAATATTATCATTAGGCAATTCTGTAGCAGAACAAACACCATTAATAGGAATAGTCTTTGAAGTTCCATTACTATTTATGATTTGTAAATTATTTGAGAATATACCATATTCTTTAGGAGAGAACTTTATATTTACTATTTCATCACAACCACATGAAGAAATTGTTGTTTTATCTATAGAAAATAAATCATCATCTTTCTCTAACTTTATAGTTAAATTACCACTATTATTAGAATACAAATTGATAGACCTAACAACATCAACTCCTAAACTTCTAGATTCAAAATTAAGTTCATTGGTGGATGTTAATGAATTGTCGGCTCGTTTAGCCACAATATTTTGAACCTTTTTATTTAATGTTCCATCATTAAGCACTCTAATATATCTAATATTACTATTATCTTTTGCATTTATAGTATAAGATTTATAAGAAGTATCTGATAAATCACTTGCCTTCACTTTTATACTTCCTACATTAGAACTATTTATATTATATAGAATAACTTCTGTATTTCCCGTAGCCATTGTTGCTTTTGATAGTTCCAAAGTGACACTAGTATATCCTTCTTCAGGAACATAAAAAATACTTGTTCCTGTTTCTCCTAATTCATAAACTTGATCTTTAGGTGTTACAAAAAATCCACACTGACCCCACGCGGTAGCAACAAATAAAAATGAAGTAATTAATGCAAAGAAAAGTTTTTTCATGGTTTAAGTTTAATATGTCTATTACAAAGTTTATGTTTAGTTTAAGGAGGTGCAAAAATACTTAAAATAATAGACATTTATGTTAGAAAACATAAAAAAGGGGCGAAATTTCGCCCCTATATAGCGAATTTCGTCCCTTTTATTGAGATTTGTTTCAGAATTATTACAATACTTCTACTTTAAGTTTGTTGTAAGCTCTTTCGGCTTTTTCAAGAGCAGCCTCTACAGACTCGTCTGTGGCAAGGATAACACCAAGGCGGCGGTGACCTTTTACCTCTGGTTTGCCAAAGATACGGATTTGAACACCATCTTCGCTCAAAATATCCTCAAGTCCGCTAAATACCACTTCTTTAGAGTTACCTTCTACAACAACTGCTTTAGAAGCTGATGGACCAAAGAATCGAATTGAAGGAATTGGAAGACCTAGAATAGCACGTGCGTGTAGAGCAAATTCTGATAGGTCTTGAGAAATCATAGTAACCATACCTGTGTCGTGTGGACGAGGAGAAACTTCACTAAAGATAACTTCGTCGCCACATACAAATAATTCTACTCCAAATATACCATAACCACCTAGAGCATCAGTAATTTTTTTAGCAATATCTTGTGCTTGTGCTAGAGCCACTTCACTCATAGCTTGTGGTTGCCAAGACTCACGATAGTCGCCATCTACTTGGTGGTGACCAATAGGATTTAGGAAAAGTGTGCCCCCTGAGTGACGAACTGTAAGCAGTGTGATTTCGTAGTCAAATTTAACAAAACCTTCTACGATAACACGTCCTGCACCTGCACGACCACCTTCTTGTGCTTCTTTCCAAGCAGCGTCGATATCAGCTTCTGATTTTACAGTACTTTGACCATGGCCAGAAGAACTCATAATAGGTTTAACTACACATGGAATACCTATTTCTTTAATTGCAGCATCAAATTCTTCACGAGTTTCTGCAAATTTGTATCTAGATGTAGGAAGACCAAGTTTTTCTGCAGCAAGAGTTCTGATACCTTCACGGTTCATGGTAAGGAATGCAGCATTTGCTGTAGGAATAACGTTGTATCCTTCTTTTTCTAATTCAACCAAAGTAGGAGTTGCGATAGCTTCTACTTCTGGAATAATGTAGTCTGGTTTTTCTGTTTCAATAATATTTCTAAGAGCTTTTGCATCTAGCATAGAAATAACATAGTTTCTATGTGCTATTTGCATTGCAGGAGCGTTGGCATATTTATCTACAGCCACAACTTCTACTCCAAAACGTTGAAGTTCTATAGCAACTTCTTTTCCAAGTTCACCAGAGCCTAATAAAAGAGCTTTTTTACCCACTTGGGTCATTACGGTTCCTAATTTTAACATAAAATAAAGTTTAAAAGTGTTCACAAAGATATGAATTTATTGTAAAATTGAAACTATAATTTTGAACTTAATTTCTAAATATATTATCTTTGTAGTCATTGAATTAAAATTATTGAAATTATGATTAGACATATTGTAATGTGGAAGCTGAAGGCAGAAGCCGAGGGCAAAACAAAAGCAGAAAACGCACTTATCATTAAAGAAAGTTTAGAGGCTCTTAAGGGTGTTGCTCCAACACTTGTAGACATTGAAGTAGGTGTTAATCACCCAGAAACTCCAGAGAGCAACTACGATGTTATTTTAAACTGTACTTTCAATTCTGTAGCAGACCTAAACGATTATCAAGTTCACCCAGCTCACCAAGCAGCTGCAGTTTACATCAAAAAAGTTGTAGAAGCACGCGTTTGCGTTGATTACGAGTATTAATATCTTCATATACTATACAAAATTAGGCTAACCATCGGTTAGCCTAATTTGTTTATATTCACTATCTTAATGCCAAAAAAATGTATTTTTAAATCTCCCTTTAAAATCATTTTTTTCGTCTTTTTGTTGTTTTTGCTGGTGTTTCTTCAATTATCTTAACACAATCTTCATAGGTAAGAGCCTCTGGAGTGCAATCCTTTGGAAGTTTATAGTTGGTTTTGTCTTTGCAAAGATAAACACCGTAACGACCATTTAGAAGTTGCATAGAAGCATCTTCGGCAAATGTCTTCACCACTTTGTTGGCCTCTGCCTCTTGTTTTGCTTTAAGAAGTTCTTCGGCTTCGGCAAGAGTCACTGAAAGTGGGTCGAAAGTTTTAGGAAGAGAGCAGAATGCACCGTTATATGCAATGTATGGACCAAATCTACCTACTGCCACCTTCACCTCTTTACCTTCTAGTTCACCTAACACGCGAGGAAGTTTGAATAGTTCAAGAGCTTCTTCTAGAGTGATAGTTTCTAGAGATTGATCTGCTTTAAGTGATGCAAATGTAGGTTTATCAGTATCTGAAGCATCTCCCATTTGTGCTACCACGCCAAAGCGACCTATCTTCACATACACAGATTTACCTGTTTTTGGGTCGCTACCTAGAAGGCGTTCTCCGGCTTTGCGTTCTGTTTTTTTGCTAGAAGATTCTTCGATTGTTTTATGGAAGTCTTGATAGAAATTGTCAATAGTTGACTCCCATTTTTCTTCACCTTCAGCTATTTTATCTAGGTCTTTTTCCACTTGTGCAGTGAAGTTATAATCGATAATGCTTTGGAAGTTGTCCACAAGGTAATCGTTTACAACCACACCTATATCGGTAGGGAAAAGTTTAGATTTTTCTGTGCCGTAAATCTCTTCATTTACTTGCTCAGTAATTACTCCAGCTTCTAGTACAATAGAATCATAATTTCTCTTAATACCTTCTCTATCAGCCTTTTCTACATATTCTCTATTTTGAATAGTACTAATAGTTGGGGCGTATGTAGAAGGACGACCAATGCCTAGTTCTTCCATTTTACGCACTAATGAAGCCTCGGTATATCTGGCAGGACGTTGAGTGAAACGTTCTGTACAATCAATTCTCTTATAAGATAGTTTCTCGCCACTCTTAAGTGCTGGAAGCATATTTAGTGATGAATCTTCTTCTTCATCGTCTTTAGATTCCATATAAACTTTTAGGAAACCATCAAACACCAATACTTCGCCTGCGGCAACAAATGTTTCCTTAGAGTTGTCTAATTCTATGGTGATAGTAGTTTTTTCTAGTTCTGCATCTGCCATTTGAGAAGCAATAGTGCGCTTCCAAATAAGTTCGTATAGATATTTTTCTTGCTTTGTACCTTCGATAGTAGCATCTGCTAAGTTGGTAGGACGAATAGCTTCGTGAGCCTCTTGAGCACCTTTTGCTTTGGTAGCATATTGTCTTACCTTGCTATATTTGTCGCCTGCAAATGATGCAATTGCAAATTTTGCAGCATTAAGAGCAAGATTTGAAAGGTTTACAGAGTCGGTACGCATGTAAGTAATCTTACCACTTTCGTATAGCTTTTGAGCTATCATCATGGTTTGAGACACTGAGTAACCAAGTTTGCGAGCTGCTTCTTGTTGTAGTGTAGAAGTGGTAAAAGGAGGAGCAGGAGTGCGTTTTGCAGGTTTTGTTACCACATCAGACACGGTAAAAGAAGCATCTTTACATTTTTCAAGGAAATCTTGCGCCTCTTCTTTGGTAGCAAAACGTTTTGAAAGTTCTGCTTTAAGTTCCACACCATTTGCATCGGCAAACAATGCTACAACCTTATAATTTGACTCTGCTTTGAAGTTTTGAATTTCACGTTCTCTATCTACAATCAGTCTTACTGCTACAGATTGAACACGACCTGCAGATAGCGATGGTTTAATCTTTTTCCAAAGAATAGGAGAAAGTTCAAAACCTACAATACGGTCCAATACACGACGTGCTTGTTGCGCATTTACAAGATCTATATCTATGTTTCTAGGATTTTTAATAGCATTTAGAATAGCACTCTCGGTAATTTCGTGAAACACTATACGTTTTGCTTTTTCTGCATCCAAACCTAACACTTCTGCCAAGTGCCATGCAATAGCCTCTCCTTCGCGGTCTTCATCGGAAGCAAGCCAAACCATTTCTGATTCCTTTACTTTCTTCTTAAGTTCTGTGACAAGTTTCTTTTTATCAGCTGGAACTTCGTATATAGGAGAATAATTCTTTTTAAAGTCAATACTAATATCTTTAGTTTTAAGGTCACGGATATGACCAAAACTAGACATTACTGTAAAGTCCTTTCCTAAGAACTTTCCTATAGTTTTTGCTTTTGCTGGAGATTCGACTATTACTAGATTTTTACTCATATTTATGAAGTAATCGATGGTTACACATTTCAAATTTCGGTGCAAAAGTAATAAATTTTTGACAACAACTAAAAATTTTACATATAATATGTGTAAAAATGAGCATTTCAAGCTCAGAACCTTAAAAAATTTTCTTAATTTTGTACTTTAAAACTATAATTTATGAGCGGATTAAGATTTAGGGTTGTTAGCGAAGCTTTCACAAAAAAAGCATTGCAAGTTAATCCACCCACTGGAAATATTTCTGAGTATTATGGCAGATACGTGTTTGGCAGAAATGAAATGGCCAAATTCCTATCTAACGAATGTATGCAAGCACTTATCAAGGCTATAGACCAAGGCGAAACACTAGACCGCCAAATAGCTGATGAGGTAGCTGAAGGCATGAAACAATGGGCCATGACACATGGTGCCACTCACTATACTCACTGGTTCCAGCCTCTAACAGAAGGTACTGCAGAAAAGCACGATTCATTTATTGAATATGCTACTGTGCCTGGTGGCGAGGTAATAGAAAAATTTTCTGGCAAACTTCTTGCTCAACAAGAACCAGACGCATCTAGCTTCCCTAACGGTGGCATTAGAAATACTTTTGAGGCTCGTGGCTATACAGCATGGGACCCATCTTCACCTGCATTCATTGTAGACGATACACTTTGTATCCCTACAGTATTCGTAGCATATACAGGCGAGGCGCTAGACTATAAAACTCCTCTTCTTAAGGCTATTAATGCAGTAGACAAGGCAGCAACTGCTGTTTGTCACTACTTCGACCCAACAGTGAAAAAAGTTTTCTCATATCTTGGTTGGGAACAAGAATATTTCCTTGTAGATGAAGGACTTTATGCTGCACGTCCAGACCTATTGCTTACCGGACGCACACTTATTGGTCACGAATCTGCTAAAAACCAACAACTAGAAGACCACTACTTTGGCGCTATTCCTGCCCGCGTGCAAGCATTTATGAAAGAGCTTGAGTTTGAGGCATATAAATACGGCATCCCTTGCAAAACACGTCACAACGAGGTGGCTCCAAACCAATTTGAGCTTGCTCCTATCTTCGGTGAAATGAACTTGGCAAACGACCAAAACCTACTTGTTATGTCTATTATGAACCGCATAGCACGTAAACATGGTTTCAGGGTTCTTCTTCACGAAAAACCATTTGCAGGCATCAATGGTTCTGGTAAACACAACAACTGGTCACTTGGTACTGACACTGGCGTAGGTCTGTTTACTCCAGGTAAAACTGCAGAAGAAAATCTGCAATTTATCACATTCCTTGTAAATGCTTTAATGGCTGTGTATAAAAACAATGCCCTACTCAAAGCATCTATTATGACAGCTCAAAATGCTCACCGCCTAGGTGCAGGCGAGGCTCCTCCTACTATTATTTCTGCTTTCTTGGGTTCTCACCTTACAGAAGTGCTTAATAAACTAGAAGAAAGTAGCAGCGAAGAAGCCATTGTAATGGGTAGTAAAAAACAAATGAAACTAGGAGTGGCACACATTCCAGAAGTCTTACTTGACAATACCGACCGCAACCGTACTTCTCCATTTGCCTTTACTGGTAACAGATTTGAGTTCCGTGCTGTGGGTTCATCTGCAAACTGTGCATCTGCACTTATAGTGCTAAATACTATAATGGCAGACCAACTAAACGAGTTTAAAAATCTTATTGACGAAAAAATTGCCAGTGGTATCCCTACAAATAAAGCAATCTTTGAAGTACTTAGAGCTTATATTAAGGAATCTAAATCTATTCGTTTCGATGGCAACGGTTATAGCGACCAGTGGAGAAAAGAAGCTGCTGAACGTGGTCTAGACTGCGAAACTAGCGTGCCAAAAATCTACGACGCATACACAAAAGAAGCTAGCATAGAGATGTTTAGCAGAACTGGAGTGTTCTCTGAAAAAGAACTTGAAGCTAGAAATGAAGTTAAATGGGAAACTTATACTAAAAAACTTCAAATTGAGGCTCGCGTGCTTGGCGATTTGTGTTTAAACCACATTATTCCTGTGGCTACACAATACCAATCTCTGCTACTAGACAATGTGTATAAAACAAAACAAATCTATAGCGCAGAAAAAGCAGAAGAACTTTGCGCTCACAATATGGAACTTATAGAAAAGCTTTCTAAACATATTTCTATCATTAAATCCAACGTAGATGCAATGGTAGAGGCTAGAAAACTAGCCAATAAGATAGAAAGTGAAAGAGAAAAAGCCATTGCTTATAGCGAAACTGTGCTTCCATACTTTAGCCCTATTCGTGCTAACGCAGACGAACTAGAACTTATTGTAGATGACGAGCTTTGGCCTCTTCCAAAATATCGTGAAATGCTTTTCATTAGATAATACTTTAATTTTTTAAGGATATGAATAAACTGCTTCGTAATATTATCATCCTCAGTATGCTTATTACAGAAGCAGTTTTTTGTTGTACCTATGCACAAACAAAGGTAAGTTTTGCTTACGACACCGACTTCCTACTCTACTTCGACAATAGAGAATACGATCGCACTCCACCTCAACGCAGCCAAACTATATTTGGAGTGAGACTTGCTCCAGAAATTGGAGTACAAATAGCCGACTCTACAGAGTCTACTCACAAGCTTATGGCGGGTGTATCATACAACCAACCATTTGGTGCGAGTTGGGGAGACATTACGGTGAAACCGACTATTTATTATCGTATAAAGACAAAAGGATTTGACTTAAACCTAGGTTTTGTTCCATACAGATACCTTAAAGAAACACTTCCAGAATATCTGCTCTCAGACACCATTAGCTATTATAATTCCAATCTACAAGGTGCACTTTTCCAATACGAAAGCGACAAAGGTTTTGCTTCGCTTATGGCAGATTGGCGTGGCATGTATAGCAAAGAAACTAGAGAAGCATTTAGAGTAATTGCTACAGGTCAGTATAAATACAAATGGTTCTACACTGGTGGATATGCCATGCTAAACCACCTAGCAAACAATCATTATACAAACTGTGTATATGATGACATAATGCTAAATCCATACATTGGCTTTAGTCTAGACTATCTAATTGAACCTATTGATATTTTCAATATTAGATTGGGGTATATAGGTGGTTATCAAAGAGAAAGAGCCACGGAAACAATGTTTCTTACCCATGCACTCAATGCAGAGCTAACATTTAGATGGAGATTTTTGGGACTTAAACAGTCTCTCTACTACGGAGATAGCCTATATCCTCTATACGAAAAACAAAAAGCAGTCCTAAATATGGGCGACCCATGGTATCGAAGCAAACTATACAGCAGAACAGACCTTTATATCTACTTATACAACAATAGATTTGTAAATTGTTATTTCTCATTTAACCTGCATGTAAATGAGACAGGCAATGTCAACTGCCAACAACAACTTATTGCGCAGTTCAATTTGAGTCAAGTTTTTAACAAAAAAGACTCTCCAAAACTGAAGAGTCTATTGGGCAAATAATTATTTTTTCTTTGCGAACCATTCTTTGATGGCTTGTTTATCTTTGTTTAATTGAGTTGCCAGTTTTGATGGGTTCTCAAAATGAAGCTCTTCTCTAAAGAATTTCTTCAAATTTATTCTTATCTTTTTTTGGTAGATTTCATCATTGAAATCGAATAAATGCACCTCAATACTTTTTGATTCAGACATATTTACAAATGTTGGTCGAGAACCAATGTAAAGCATTGAAGGATATTCTTCTTCATCACCTTCTATATTTACTGTAGCAATATAAACACCTGCTGATGGTAATAGTTTTCTAACATCGCTAATAGCTAGATTTGCAGTTGGATAACCGATACTTCTGCCCATTTTATATCCAGGCATAACAGAACCTTCCAAGAAATAATCATAACCTAAAGCTTCTGCTGCTTTTTCTACGTCTCCTTCAAGAATATTGCGTCTAACATATGAAGAGCTAATTACATCGTCTTTAATCCTGAATGGCTCTTCTCTCTCTACTTCTACACCTTTTTCATCCCCATATTGTTTGTATTGAGCGAAGCCATTAATTCTATCACAACCAAAGTGATGATCATGACCCACTAGAAGATATTTTACATTGAATTTTGCAATCAAAAAATCATCCATAAATTGTTTAAATGACCTTCTTGAAATATCTTCATTGAAAGGAAGAACAACTAAATAATCTATACCAGATTTTTCTAGTAATTCGTATCTTTCGTTGTTAAGTGTAATCAATTTTGGAATATAATTTGCATTTAATGCTTCTCTTGGATGAGAAGAGAATGTTATTACCACAGACTCTAAACCTCTCTTGGTTGCTTGTGATACTAAATTTGACAATAAAGCAGCATGTCCTTTATGTACTCCATCAAAAAAACCGATGGTTACCGCTGTACCACCAAAGTTAATTTCTTGTAAATTTTCTATTATCTTCATTTGTTTATTAAAAAAATATTCTTACCTTTGCATTCGATTTTAATCAATCGGGCTCATAGCTCAGTCGGTTAGAGCATCGGACTCATAACCCGCAGGTCCCTGGTTCAAGTCCAGGTGGGCCCACCTAAAGAAGTTGACTTTCAGTCAGCTTCTTTTTCTATGGCGCAAAGATAGGTATTTTTTTCCTATTTTGCCCAAATCATTCTAGGTTTTTTGGATATATCTTTCTTAATTTCTATTTCTTGAAATCCAATTTCCATTAGCATCTCACACGTTTGTGTAGAAAGTAGTGGATTTATCTCAAAATATACTGAGCTATCGCATTTAAAAGCAAACTCCGCCACTGCTCTGTAGTATATCAAAGGATCTTCCTCTGGAACAAAAAGTGCCATGTGAGGCTCGTGAGATAAAACCTCATCGGACATGTCTGCTTTTTCACTTGGCATAATGTATGGAGGATTGCTCACAACTATATCAAAATCCTGTCCAAGAGTATCCAAGTCGGTGAGCATATCTAGTTGCCTAAAGTTTACAAAAAGCGCGGTTTCATCGGCATTTTTTGCTGCTACTACAAGTGCTTTTTCACTCTTATCTACAGCCCAAACATCTGCATCAGAAAAGTTATTTTTAAGGGCTAATGCAATGCAACCACTACCTGTGCCAATATCTAGTATTTTACGTACAGATTTCTCACGCAGAGTTATCCATTCTATGAGTTCAGAAGTTTCTTGACGAGGAATTAAAACATTCTCATTTACATTGAGTTTGAGACCACAAAACTCTGTAAAACCCAAAACATGTTGAAATGGCACCCCTGATACCAATTTTTCTAAATCTTCTACTAACAACTCTCTTTGGTCCTGAGAACACTCTATATCCTCTAAGAAATACAACTTCTGAGTAGGGACATTACAATGCTTCGATGCTAATTCTCTAAACATCAGAGAAATTTCGTGTGCAGAATATCTAGAATTTAATGCGTTTTTATAAGAAATAAACAATGTTTTCATGCCGTAAAGGTACTAAAAAGATAGAAATTATGTATATCTTTGCATAATTAGTTAAAAGTTATGACAGAATCAGACAAAGAATTATACATGCGTCGTTGCTTTAGCCTAGCAAAAAAAGGGATGGGAAGAGTTTCTCCTAATCCTATGGTGGGCTGTGTGATAGTAAAAGACGGCAAAATTATTGGTGAAGGATACCACAGAAAACATGGCGAGGCACACGCTGAAGTCAATGCTATAGAATCTGTAAAAAATAAAGAATTACTAAAAGGCAGTACCCTTTTTGTAAACCTGGAACCATGCTCTCACTACGGCAAAACTCCACCTTGTGCAGAGAGAATTGTAAAAGAAGAAATTGCAGAAGTCATTATCTGTAATATAGACCCAAATCCTTTAGTCTCTGGCAGAGGAGTCAATATTCTTAAAAATGCAGGCATCAATGTGGAATGTGGTATTTTGCAAGAAGAAGGATACGAACTCAACACAAGATTCTTTACTTATCACACCAAGAAAAGACCATATATTATCCTAAAATGGGCGCAAACTTCTGATGGTTTCATCGACGGAAATTTCTCTATGCCTATTAGAATCTCCAACGATATTTCAAAAACCTGTGTTCACAAATTAAGGGCAGAAGAAGATGCTATAATGGTAGGTAAAAACACAGCTCTTAAAGATGACCCAAAGCTTGGTTGCAGAAGATACGAAGGCAAAGCGCCATTAAGAATTGCTATAGACAAAAATCTAGAAATCCCTAGCTATTACAATTTCTATGACAATGCTCAGCCAACAGCCATCTTTAATGCTCATAAAGATGACGGAGTGAGAGTTAAAATAGATTTTGACGAAGATATTATACCACAAATTCTAGATTGGCTTTACGAAAACAAGATCCAATCACTTATTGTAGAAGGCGGTAGATATACATTGGAAAAATTCATAGAACGTGGACTTTTTGATGCCATTCAAGTGGAGATTGGTAGTACCCCATGCTATTCTGGAGTGCCAGCCCCTACTTTCTCTACAGAAAATTTGATTTGTGAAATAGATAAATTCTGCGATAGTACTTTTATACACTATAAAAAAGTAAATGCTAGAAACCCTTTCTAATATAATAGGTTACGTTATATCTTATGCATATTTATTCATAATTATAGCGTCTATTGTCACCATCCTAACAGATGGGAAAAGGAGTCCTGTGCGTACTATTTCTTGGATTTTGGTCATTACATTACTTCCATACATTGGTATATTCTTTTACCTATTATTTGGGAGAAGTTACCACAGACAAAAAAGGATTTCTAACAAAATCAAGAAAAGAATTACCAATAGAGCCAAAAAGCAGGCTATAAATCAGGTGGATTTAACCAAATATCCAATTGTAGAAAAGAATATCAAATTAGCCACTCTTATTGGTAAAACATCAGAGCTAGGGGTCTACGGAAATAACGATATAGAAATATTTACAGAGGGGAAAAAGTTGCTAGCGAAAATGTTAGCAGATATTTCTAGTGCAAAAGACCACATCCACGCAGAATATTTCATTATAGAAACAGACGAAACAGGCAACACATTCAAAGAAGCTTTAATCAAAAAAGCACAAGAAGGTGTTGACGTCAGAGTTATTTATGACGATTTGGGGAGTTGGAAACTAAAACGCTCTACCATTAGAGATATGAAAAAGGCAGGGATAAAACTACAGTCTTTTTTCAAAATACGTTTCCCTTATTTCACCAGTAAAATAAACTATCGTAACCACAGAAAAATCCTTGTTATTGATGGCACTATAGGGTATCTAGGTGGATTTAATATAGCAGACAGATATACCAAAGGACTAGATTGGGGAATATGGAAAGACACTCATCTGAGAGTGGAGGGAGACGCAGTCTCTGGCCTGCAACATACGTTTATCTATGACTGGTTGTATATAACAAAAAAACTGCATACCAATAAGCGCTTCTTCCCTCAAACCAATGTTTCTACCCAAACTGCTGTGCAAATAGGCATTTCTGGACCAGACATGGAAGACGAGAGCATTATGCAAGCATATTGTATGGCCATAAGCAATGCCAAAAAGTATGTTTATATCCAAACTCCATACTTCCTACCAAATGAAAGTATATTAAATGCCATAGAATCCGCAGCTCTTTCTGGTGTGGATGTCAAACTAATGATACCATATAGAAGCGATGAAAAGACGTCACACGAGGCATCGATGTCCTATATGGGAAGAGTCTTAAAAGCAGGAGTAGAAGTGCTTCAATATTCCAAAGGTTTCTTGCACTCAAAAACACTAGTTATTGACGATGAAATCGGCATTATTGGTTCTGCCAATATAGACCTTAGAAGCTTTGAGCAAAACTTTGAAGTGAGTGCATTTATATACGACGAGACTCATAGCAAACACCTTAAGGAATTGTTCCTAAAAGACATAAAAGTATGTAAGAAACTATCATATTACAAATGGTCAAACAGACCAAAATCTCGTAAATTTATTCAAGCATTGGCTCGTTTATTAAGTCCTATATTATGATGAAAAGAATTTTTTTAGTGGGTTATATGGGCTCGGGAAAGACTACCATTGGTAGAGAATTGTCAAAAAAACTAGGATTTGAGTTTATCGACACCGACATTTACATAGAAAACAGATTTCATAAGACAATCAATGAAATCTTTGCCTCTATGGGCGAAGATAAGTTTAGACAGATAGAAACCAACATTCTAAAAGAAGTCTCAGACTTTGAAAATGTAATTATTGCGGCAGGTGGAGGCACTCCTTGCTTCAACAACAATATGGAAATAATGAAGGAGAAAGGCACTGTGATTTTTCTTAACCCTGACCTTGACGAACTTACATACAGACTCAATTTAGTCAAAGCCACAAGACCACTTATAAAAGATAAATCTGAAGCAGAAATGCGCGGTTTCATCGAGAAAATGCTAGCTTCGAGGATGGCATTTTATGAGCAAGCGCACTTCTCTACAAGTGGTAATTTAGAGACGGGAGCGGAGGAGATAATTCAAGAATTAGGAATGAGAACGAGTTGATGACCGAAGGGAATAAAGGAGAAAGCCGGTTTATCTGTGTATATAAAATATTCATTCTCATTCTTTATATTTTACACATTATTTAGTACCTTTACGCAAATTTTCTAGAATTATGAAAAATATAGCTATTATCGGAGCTGGCAATATGGGCGGAGCCATAGCCAGAGGACTAACACAAAGCAGTTTAGCAGGAAAAATTTCTGTAAGTGACATCAACGAAGACGCATTGAGAAACTTGCAAAACTTCAACAACAATATTGAAGTAACAACAGACAACTCAGCAAACGTAAAAGGTGCAGACATCGTGATTATTGCGGTGAAACCATGGCTAGTTTCTCAAATTATTTCTGGCATAAAAGAAACACTAGATTATAAAAACCAAATTGTAATCTCCATTGCGGCAGGAGTTTCTATTGCAGACCTTCAAAATCTTTTAGACAAAGATGGCGAAAAACCTGTTATTTTCCGCATTATTCCAAACACCGCTATCGACGTGCTTCAAAGTGTGAACACAATCGCTTCTTGCGGTGCCACTAAGGAACAAGAAAACGAAATATTAGAAATCTTTGGCGAACTTGGTAAATCATTCCTTGTGCCAGAAAGCCAACTTAATGCTATGATGTCGCTTTCTAGTTGCGGTATTGCATACGCATTTAGATACATTAGAGCTGCAGTAGAAGGTGGCGTTGAAATGGGAATTTATCCAAATGTTGCAAAAGAAGTAGTGCTTCAAACTCTTCGTGGTGCAGTAGATTTGTTGGAAACAAACGACTCTCACCCAGAGGTTGAAATAGACAAAGTTACCACTCCTGGAGGCATTACTATCAAGGGCCTAAACGAGATGGAAGCAAATGGCTTTACAAATGCTGTTATCAAGGGTCTAAAAGCGAGCCTTATAAAATAAGATTTATTTTTAAGGATTCTTTCCACGCTGTGTTTGTGCTCAAAATCCTCATTTACGTCACAGTAAACTCCGGTTTTTCACACTGCACACATCTAGAAATAACCTCTTAAAAACCAAATCTTAAAAAAGATAGATATTAATTTAAAACTAAAGAATTATGATGAAAGAAATTGCAGAACGCCTACGTGGTCTTCGTGATTCTATGGATTTGAGTACAGCAGAAATGGCTGTACAAACAGGTGTAGAAGAAGGAATTTACGAAACCTACGAAACTGGCGAGGTAGATATTCCTATGAACTATATCTGCCAAGTGGCTAAGAAATTTAATGTTGATACTGCAGTGCTTATTTCTGGCAACGAAACTCACGCAGAAAGCTATTTCGTTACTCGTAAGGGTTTAGGTATTTCAGTAGAAAGAAGTAAAGCGTACAAATATAGAGACTTAGCTGGTGGTTTTAAAAATGCAAAAGCTACTCCATTCCTTGTAACTGTGGAGCCAAACGATGCTCCTATTCACTTAAACTCACACCCAGGACAAGAGTTTAACCTAATGGAGAAAGGCACTTTACTACTACAAATTGACGGTAAAGATATTATTCTAGAAGAAGGCGACAGCATCTACTTCGATGCTACTAAACCTCACGGAATGAAAGCATTAAACAATGAGAAAGCACGCTTTTTAGCGATAATTTTATAATTTAAAGGAACAATGTTAGAACGTTTTGTAGAAAAGACCCAATTCACTTCGCAAGAAGATTTTGTAAACAATTTAAAAATCAAAGCCCCTGAAAATTTCAATTTCGGGTATGATGTTGTAGATGCGTGGGCTAAAGAAGAACCAAATAAACGTGCCATTTGTTGGACCAATGATAAAGGCGAGCACATCGACTTTAGCTATGCAGATTTAAAAGAAAAAACCGATAAAACCGCTGCTTATTTCCAATCTTTAGGTATTGGCAAAGGCGATATGGTAATGCTTATATTAAAGCGTAGATACGAATTTTGGTATTCTATTATTGCGCTTCACAAACTTGGTGCTGTAGTTATTCCTGCTACTCACCTTCTTACAGAAAAAGATATTATCTATCGTTGCGAAGCTGCTGATATTAAGGCAATTGTAGCAGTTGGCGAAACAGTTGTGCTAGACCATATCAAAAACGCACTTCCAAAATGTCCTTCTGTGAAGAGTGTTATTTCTGTTGGTCCAGAAGTGTACGAAGGCTTTGAAGACTTCACAAAAGGCATAGAAAACGCTCCAGAATTTGTTCGTCCAGCAAATGTGAATACAAACGATGATATTTCTATCATTTACTTTACATCTGGTACATCTGGCAACCCTAAAATGGTGGCT
>JAEIGA010005876.1_pt1 | contig 18661 bp, 45 predicted proteins | sample 9270691 | NCBI WGS metagenome assembly JAEIGA01 (sample SAMN17057246, study PRJNA624740) | gut metagenome | biome: biome; isolation source: fecal sample | host: Bos grunniens | place: China: Xizang | collected 2019 | reverse complement strand
TTTTCGCTACGAGCGTGGAGGACGTGGGCAAAACCAATATAACCAATATCAGAATCGCGGAAATCAATATGAACAAGGAGGCGGCTCCAATCAGAGCTATGCCAGTACTGAGCAGGGACAATCGGGTTCTGGCACTGAGAATCCCAGCCAGCATACCGGAAGCCAGACACCGAAGACTGGTGTAGTTCGTAAATAACCAAAAAGAGGAAGCTTCGGCTTCCTCTTATTTTTTTTGAAGAAAATTTAAATGTTTGTCGATATTATCAATATCTGTATAAGGAATTTCAATTAATTGACAGCCATGTAGGCGGCAATAGGCACGCTTATAATCGTCATAGCGTTGCTGTAATACAAATTGTTCTTTTCCACCAAAAAACTCAACAGGCTCATAATGCTGTTTTCCCTGGAATTCGATAAGCACAATTTGGTTATTATGCTCAACTTTAAAATCAAAGCGTAAACAAGATTTATCTCCCATCAAATCCGGGAAAACGTATTCTTGCTCATAAGTGATGCCATTTTTTGTTAAATACTTTTTAACTGCCTGTTCTCCAAGCGAGCCTTCTTTTTCTTTTGTCGGCTCTGCATTGGGGTTAATTGCAGGAACATTATAAGGATTATGTTTTCCCTCTGGAAAGCCATATTTATCAGTCATCCTGTCATAGCGTGCTACGATAGTGTCGCCTTTGCTATTAAGATAACGATAAAAAGTATGTCCATATTTGTCAGAATGCGCCACAGCAACAGCTAGCCAATCGCCGAAAAAGCATCCAATATAAGAATTTTTTAAATAAATATCTTTTTCCGTACGTTCAGAATCGGCTTTATATTTCCACTGCCGCTCTACAACAAATTCAGTGGGAATCTCGCCCTTCCATTTACACCCGCGGTGGCCTTGAGAATGGCCATGTTCTAAATTATCCTTTCTAACTCGTTGTTCGTGGCCACACATACAACGACAGGGATAATACGAGCTTCCGTCTTTATATAATTCGCCAATAATTGTCCATTTATTAATTCGAGTGCCAACCGGTAAACCCATTAATCATACCTCTCTTCACAATATCCATCATCGGTCGTATAAAAAACTTTCTTAATTCCTAAATCCTTTAAAGCCTTAGTACAAGCGGCGCATGGTCTTGCCATGGCCCGTCTACCAGATTTGGTTTCTCTATATACATAGATTTCAACTTCACTGAAGTTAATATCCAAGTATCGAATTTTAGAAATCAATTCCATCTCAGCGTGCATTTTGCTAGGATAATAATGATTTCCATTTACATTGTAGCGATAAATATTATATCGCTGTTGCAGAGGATGTGTTTTATCTTGATTGCGGCCTTGCGCAATTATTGTCCGTCTAAAAACTGCAACTGCGCCGATTTTAGCGCTAGAAGCGCCATTATAATTAGACTGTTCCGCGCATTTTTTAGCGGCCTTGAAAAATTCTGTTTTCACGACTTAGCCGCCTGTTCTAGCCACCAGTTAAGGATGCGCTCGTTAATATGACACCAATAGCGCTCATAGGTATCAACATCTTCGTAAATAATGGCGATATCATCTCCATGATGAACCCAAGGAGCTTTAGCAGTTCCAAGAATCTGGCAACCGCGAGTGCGGAGCCTATGAACAGTTTCGCCGTAAGAAGTCTTTACAAAGCTGTTATCCATATCATGCTGATATGCATCAATAGCTGCGGAATTATATACAACACTTAGGGCGCGTTTATCAATGTCACTAACGTATAGGTCAAAAGCCCTTTTATATACACGCTCGTAATTTTCAAATTCCATACTCATTCTCCTCGATAAACCATTTCAGAAAGCTTCAAAAACATATCGGCGATGTCTTGAGTTGCATTATCACCCCAAGCGACTACAATACCGCAAGGATTGTAAGCAGAAGGAGAGATATAACAAAACTCTGCTTCATAACCTGCCGCAACGACATTATTCAAAAGTTCTGTAAGCGCTTCTTCATCAGTAGCTAATTCTTCATTAATATCAAAATCACGCCAACGGAGAAGAATAGCTGTTTCAGCGTGGGCCGCGGCTTCATTAACATACTTGTTAAAACATAGTGCTAGGTCTTCAAACATAACACGACGAGCGTTTCTTTTGGCCAAAACGGTATGAGCGTAAGCTTCTTTTGCATGAATTAATTCCATACTATTCCCTCCTGTATTGGTTATATCCTCTATTAATTAGGTATTATCGAGAAGCTAAATTAGAGAATATCTTTCTTATTGATAACTTTTTCCCCTTATCAACATATATATTATATAATAAAAAATTGTCCTTGTCAAATTTTAAGGACAATTATTTTATTTTATTATGTTAAAAAGCGTAACCAGAATAAACTTGGAATAGTGTATTAGTTTCTTTATCTGGAATAAAATCAAAAGTTAATTGCGCATGATTATCGCATGCAATGGGTATGTCACCATACAATGAAACCTCATTATCTCGAACGATTTCTATCGTTGGATGTGAAGCAAAAGTAATAAAACCATTATTAAATGGCAACAGATATTTACAAGGCTTAATATCTGTTTTTTCCTCCGGCAAAAGCGGCAGCAAGGGAGTATTTAAAATATAATATTTTTCACCACATACTAAACATTTACCGGTATTTGGATCTTGAAAAGCCCAACACACTGGACAAATATGCTTTTCAAACATATTTAGTCATCCTCCGTTAATGTAAAACCAATACAATCAGCCGCGAGAAGATAATCAAAGTATTCTTTAATTTCATCAACTACAACATTAGTACAGGTTTTAGGATTGCCAATAGTGACCTCTCGAAGATCAGTTAGAGTATCTTCATAGCTTGCAAAACTTAAACCAAAAATACCATATGCTTCTGCTTTGCGGGCCATAGCATAAGGATTTTTACAAATAACCAGTGCGTTATTTGCCTTAGCCTGCTCTAAAAGCTTACGAGTCTTACCAGTGCTGCGACCGCCAATAATATACTTGTACTCAGACATAATTAAAAATCTCCTTATCTTTCGCACTTAGATTCGTTGCCTTGACAATAACAACGTGGTGCGTTTTTCTGCGCTACACAAGAATCATTATTAAAATATTTACAAATAGGGCCCTCATAGGGAACGGGAGGAAAAGCGGGCAATTTATACCAATATATAGGCTCGTATCCCGAATCGCCAGACCACCCGAATCCATCAAGCCATAATTCCCAAGAATTATATTTTACATCATAGCGGCCATCAACATTACACCAATGCTGGTGATCATCTGATAAGATTAAAACTTGATAAACGCCATTGTATTTAGGCGCATCATCCTTACAATTTCGCCATGTTACCATTGCATCCATCCTTCGCCTGTAACAATAGTTAATACAATCGCGGCTAAAGAGCCGAAAAATAGTATAACTAAAAATTGAATTAACAAATAAATTAAATTTATAAAAGTCATATTATGCTTCCTGATTATTGATTAGTTCCCAAACCTTGTCAATTGAAATAGGTTTCATATCATTACTATCTAGGCCAACATGAAAGGTATTGGGAGTAGTAGAAAAATAATCATACTGATGGGTATGACCATGAAGATTCCAAACTTCAGAGTTCTCACCAATTAAATGCGCCATACATTCGGGATTACCAATTGCAAAATGAGAAAGAATAAAGTACTTCCCTTTATAAGAAATATAATCAATATCTTTAATCTCAACGCCGCATTTTACATATTCCTTGCGCCGCTTACTATGGTCATGATTGCCGCGAATTAGAATAATATGGCCATTAAGGCGCTTTAGAATCTTTTCAATATCCTCGGTTTTACCCATGCAAAGGTCGCCTAAATGATAAACCGTAGCATTAGGTGGAATAGTAAGGTTCCAATACTCAATAATAGACTCATTCATATCTTCAACACTTGAAAAATGTCCACGACTATCAGGACAATATTCCATAATATTGGCGTGATTAAAATGAGTATCAGAAGTAAAATAAATATTTGACTTGCTCATTTAATCCCTCACAATCTCAATAGCCTTAAGCCCCTTACGAAGCTTAGGAAATTCTAACTGAGTATACATCTTATTCATGACTTCATCCGGAACATGCGCACGTCCTTCGCGCTTATCATTACGAAACTTACATACTTCAAGCGGAATATCAAAATAGACCATAGTGATATGAAGAGGAAGGTTAGGGCGCTTGCGGCGAATAGCATTGATAAGCTTATCGCGTGAAATTTCATTCAAATGAGTAGCATCGGCGATAACGTTCTGAGTCCACGCATCGCTCAGGTTGCCGCAAAGACGATTTACAAATTCTTCGAACACTTGCTTTTCCTTGGAAAAATAATCGTCCTCTTCCTTAATCATAGAAAAACGAACTTCATCACGAGAAACATATACCCACTTCGGATCGGTGGAACTAGTATTTTCTGCCATACGATTCTTAACCCAAGTGCTCTTGCCGCAGCCCGGAATCCCACAAAGCACATACAGATTATTCATAATGTTTTGCTCCTTTACATTGGAAATCTTTCTTTAAGTTTCTTATAATTAATTTTTTCTAATTCTTCTTCACTGATTCGCATACCAAACATTGTTCCATCATCATAACGCCATCCATACCAGGCTTTTCCACCAACGCTGGCGACATCCTTAAGGTATCGCTCAAAGCCACGAGATTGAAGATATTTAATCTTTCGGTCCCACTCAAATTGCTTAATTAGAGAAGTAATGAATAAAAATAATGCCAAAAGAACAAAAATAGCAATGGGAGCGAGTTCCATAATTAACTTAAAAGTATAATATGCTTTCATTTTCTCTCCTTATTCATCCACAATAATATCTTCAATGACCTTATCAAGAATGATTTTAAGGAAGTTTTTATCGTCTCCCTTATCCATATATTCACTTATTGCGTGGAGCTTTTCTTCTTCATCGGCAATAAGCTCATAACGGCCGCAACCAGGGCTGCCAGACCAATCAAAACCAATTACGCCATTGGGACAAATGTCATGTTGACGAATCCAAATCCGCACATTGTCAAGCTCTTTAGGCTTTGCCGGTTCCTTTTCGTATTCCAATCTTTCACCACAAAAAGGGCAAAAGATATATCCTTGCTGAATGGCATAACCTTTAATGCCTTTCCAACATTTAGAACAAATATTATTAGCAATCCAATGAGGCTTAGACATTATATTTCTCCTTTTCTTCCTTTAGAAGCTTTCGATAGTAATCATGCATTGGGGTTTTTCCATAACGCCGCTCTTCAATATCAACCCAAGATTTTTCACTAAGTCGAATAATGTGGCGGCCCGCGGTTTTATCATAGAAAGACATGGTTACAATATGCGGAAAATAAGGAATGCAATCTTTATAGCTTGTAATGGAAATGGGATAATCATTCTCGCCAATAAAAATATTGGCTGTTAGAATTCTATCTAAACCAAAAATTTCGATTTCATCATAGAAATCACATTTACCTGAAAATTTACTCATTAAAAGAACTTAGCCTCTAATTTTTCTAAATCATCTAGACATTTGCGTACATGATTATAAACCTGAATATTGGGTAGTTCCCATTTACGATCACCTAGTCTATTCCATTCGTCTAGGCAATCTAGTAAATACTTTTTTACTTCATTACATGCAGCCATGCCACCATTTTTATAGCTCATCTCGCAAGCATCGAATACACTCGTCACAATCTTCTTCCTCGTTATAATACTCTTCACAAGAAACGTCACACACAAAATCATCTAAATAATTGATTTCCATGTCCATCATTCCTTTCTTTATATAAATATTATACATTAAAATTTTATTTTTGTCAAATAAAAACGCAGTAGTTACTGCGTTTAAATATTAAGAATTGATTACGACGGCACTTGCGGTCAAAGCGATTGCAAGCCCATTTATAGCGGCGACGAAATATGCTTGCGTATAAATATTAAAAGCAAGACATAAAATATTTAAGATACATAAAATTAAATTTGCAGTTCTCATTAAATAATTCTCCTAATTTCATCAAATAGCATAATCGTTTCACCATTCCAGTCATATTCGCTTACTTTGCCATAATCTCTATTAGCATGATAATGACCAAAATACCAGTAATCATAACCACCAATATAACGGAGTACATCATCAAGGTATTCTTCCATGGTAGTATCTACTTTACTTTGGTCAAGACCCCGCATAAACAAATCAACTGGTTGCCAATCAGTGGGGCAAGTATGGGTAAGAACATAATTAAAATGACGATGGTCAATAGTATCAAGTGCGGCCGCGTGTTCGCTATTGCTCACAATTTCATTAGGATACCAAGTCCAATGCATGAGCTGCCGCCATTCTTTGTCTACGCTATAAGCGCCGCCATAGGTAAAGAAGTTCTTGCCTTTAATAAAGTATTCCTTGCCATCCTGGAAATACCAAATATTAGGATACTCCTTGTCATGCCACATTTTATCTTCAAATAGCAGCATGCCGCCATAGTCACGGTTATCAAGCATAGGGCATTCGGTTAGCTCAATATCTTCCCAAACAGTGCCATCTTCCTTATAATAAGGACGATCATGATTACCGCGAAGAGCAAAAATGGTAATGGGACAATAGTTCACAACGCCTTTGCGGTAAAGTTCTCGCGGCTTTTTGGCTCCTTCAAAGCGAAGAGCGTGGTCGCCAAGAAGAATCAGAATATCGTCAGTAGTGGTTTCATTTTCATGACACCACTCCGGCAGCCACTCAAAATCACCATGCGTATCGCCGCGGATGAACACACGATTAGTCATTATAATCACTCCAATCTATTGTGAAAGTATAACGAGAATAAACACTATAATCATTAGGCTCTTCCACTTTCACTTCAACATTATACCCTAAAGCACAATAATATTCGTGAATACGTTTTACACTCACCATCGGTAAAGTGCCATTATCATAACAGCTATATACTGTATAGGTGTCACCTTGCATCGCTGAAATTTCAATGTAGTTATTAATATGCTTAGTAACTTCCTTAATGCGCGCCTTGGACTTACGATCCGTGCCACGCTTAGTAAGTTCTTTTGCCTTTTTAGCACTAATCATTTTCTTCTCAAACATTTTTATCACTCCTTTTATATAAATATTATATCTTAAAATTTTATTTTTGTCAAATAAAAAGACCAAGTTAATCTCGGTCTACAAGAAAATCTTGGCGTTCTTTTAAATAGGTTTCAATTACATTTCTAAAGTTATCACATAAATCTTTTGGCATAGGAATAGGGAACATAGTATTAATTTCTTTTGATTTAATAATACATAACCCGTGCTCAGTTAAAATATGATAGCGTGGTCCGCCGCAATTTAAAAGAAAACCTTTAATGATACGGGGTTGATAATCATTACCATATTCAATTGTATAAAAACGATCGCAAGAATATTCAAATAGTTTGTATAAAGGGTCAATCTTTATCATTATGGTTTTCCTCTAAATCCATTTTTGCGCCGCAATGAAGGCAATATTTATGGCATTTAATATAATGGTCTGCTACTTCCCGAAAACAAACAGAACATTCATAAATAGGGACTTTATGCGCGTCAAAATAATCAGTTTCAATCCATCGTCCATGCCGAACGATAGCCATTTCAATTAAGTTTATACTCGTCTGCATACACATGTACCTCATAACCGCACCAAAGCATAGCTCCACTTTTAGTCATTGTAAAATATTCGGGATGTTCCGCCATTTCTTTAGACACCCATTCAACAGGTACAATAATAAAAGAGCGATAAGAAGCTGTTGTTTGTTGCATTATTTCTTTTACTCGTTGTATTTCTATTGCGTCAAGTATTGCCATTTAAATCACCACGAAAACTAACCAAGTCATTAGAATTTGAATCAAATGACAAGTTTGATCCTGAATTAAATTAATCTGCATTTTATTAGCCTTAGCATCATCAATAGCGGCATGAGTGAACATATTGGCAATTAGAATGGGCCACTCCCACTGACCCCAAAGCATAACGGGGAGCATAATCATAAAAGACCAACTAAAAGAATGGGCAAAAAGCGCGGCAATATAGTCATTTTTATATTTAGGGTTAGAGCCAATAGGATGTTCCTGCCACCAAGACTTCTGCTTCATAGAAGCCATGATGCCTTGGAGACAAAAATCATCAAGAATATGAAGGAAAATCATTAGGAATAAAACCGCATCAGGACTTAAATAGATTTTAACAACTTGAAGCAAAGTGGCACCTTCCATATTTATTCTCCTTTAGCTTTCCATATAGTTTTCGCCGCCATGATTAAAAAGACAGTCAATATATTTTCTATCTTCCCAGAATAGAGGGATATTGTCATCTACCGTCCAACGGTTACGAGTCATTTCCATATAGGTCATGGCTTTCATGTTAATTTGCGTTTTAACTTTAGTAGGCTTCTTGACCACGCAAATGCCCCGCTGACAAGAAACAGGAATACTCTCCCACTTGAGATTCTTTTCTACTAGCATTTGCTTAATATTTTCACAATTCTTATTCATTAGTTCCTTGTGAGAAAAATGTGCCTGACCCATCGACTGAATAGAATTGCGAATTGCATCCTGCTGTCGCCAAATGAAATAATTACATACTTCATCTGCAGGTAGCACAAACACGCGGGCGTCGAACGTAGCGCCCTTTTCTACCGCACGACAATAGACATTTAGATATTCATTATCTTCTGTATTAAGATAATCATTGTTTAGCATATTAACTTCATGCCAAAAGGCACGATTGAAGGCCAAAGTAGCAATTGACGCAGCCACGCTTGCCATTTTCTGAAGATTATTGCCAAACCAAGGCTGAGTTTCCCAAGTGTCGTTATTAGTAATAAGCAGAGAAATTTCATCGCTCTGGGTATAAGCGACCTTTACACCTTCAATATCACGACATAGGACTGCCGCGGTTTCTTCCATAGCTCGCATAAGAATATCGTCAAAAGGCTTTTTGAAACCCTTAGTAAAGGTATGAAATGCCTTGCCATCAATACGAATAATAATGGGCATGCGGCCAGGCAGGTATGTTCTAGTAATATTTTCATACGACTTCATGCGGTCGCCTAAATTATCTTTACGCATAATTACTCCTTACTCTTCGGAGGCTTGCCGAAGAAACAATCAAAAATAGAACTATAAGGGTTCTTGGTATCAAAAACCTGTTCATCAGCTACCCAATCGGGGCAACCCTGGAAATACTTACCTTCGGGAATTTCTTTATCAAGCTGACAATCCATTCGTGTAAAACCGAAACCTTTACGATTACCACAAGTATAGCACGAACGCAGTGCCTTATTCATAATACAATTTGCTTCATGCTCACGAATTACTTCTTCGGTACCACGTTCGCCGCACCAATCACACTGATATACTAATTTCACTTAGACATGTTCTCCTTAATTTTATTATTGAACTCGGTAAGCTGTTCATAAAACTTAAACCATTCATCCCGCCGCAGACAAATATCATGAAGCGGGCGGTCTTTGCCGGTTAAAACAAGCCAAGCCGCCTTAAGGCGTTCCCAGAAAAGCCTGATAGGGCTAGCACACTTATAATGTCGGGCATCCATAAGGGCGTTGATATATACAATATCCGCGCCATCTTCATCTTCTTCTAAATCAAAATGGAACTGAAGAGCATTGAGACAGTGACACATACAGAAAATACGAACGATATTGGGATTATTGGTATCGGAGAATGTTATTTTCATCAAATATCATCCTCCGTTCTATCATCTCTATCTGCATATTCGCGCTCATATTTAGCCCGCTCTGCTTCTGTATAAAAATGGCGACCATACTTACCATCTGTAAAACCGCCCCAACCTACATCAGGCTCATTGCGACAATGATCACAAATATCAGACTCATTACTATAAGGCCCATGAGGGCAAGTGCGACAATTAGGCATGGTAGATTCTCTCCTTATTAAATTTATGAGAGCAATAGGGACAATAAATATAATTCTTTACATTATCATCCTCAAAACTATATTCATCCTGGACTTCATACATAACCTGCTTACCAATAAACTTCATACATTCAGAACAATAAACCTCTCTTACACAACGGTCAAAAGAATGGTTATAGTAAGAGGTGCGACCGCTATGTGCTTTAATAAAAGTTGTGTTACAAGCAAACATATTTATTCCTTTCCATTACTCTTCTTCATACTCATATCCAGTAATCCATTTAAAACGTAACTTGTCCCACCAAGTAATACGAGCATTGCGATGGCACAACTTAGACATCATATGATATTCGCCATATTCCCAATGCCGCAACTCTCTATTGTAATGAAGTTTCCATCCACAGCAAAGCCAACATTCAATTAGAAAAGGGATTCTAACCAAATACCATAAAAACTTATGGGTATGCATGGGGCTATAATGTTTTTCAATATACTTATATTCCTTATCGCCAACAATATCAATCCCATAACGACCAGTGGCTTCTTCATCAGCATAATAAATATGAGCGAGATTATAGTAGTTATCCCATTCCTTTTTAAAGCGCTGATTAAATTTTTTTACATTGCTACGGTACCACTTATTTAAAAAGGTATTTTTACCATATCCAGTAAGAGTAATAGAATCGCAATAACGATGGTAGTTAATATTACTCATATTATTTTCCCTCATAAATCTGTAAAGTACCGTCGGCGTTATACAGAGGAGTAATACCAATTCCTTTGGAAGTTTTAATTATATAATACATTACTTTGGAATCATTAGCATATACAAGTTGCTGATAATAACTATCCATATCTGTACCCCATTCTTTAATGGGAGTAAAATAACCATTACTAAAATCTATGCTTATTTCGCTGCTAGCATCTTCATAAGAGATCTTAGAACAACCACACAATATAGCGGCCATAATACAAAGAACCAAAATTAAAGCAATTTTCTTTTTCATTTATCTAATCTCCTTCCAACCATTTCGCTCAATAATGCGGCGCATATTGGCGACGCCGACGGGATTCATGCTATGGATGCGAATTGGATAGTTGCGACCGGTTTCCTCAAGCCAGTCAAGGAGTTTGATATAGTCGCCGCCGGCACCGATAAAATCGCCGGCATCATGGTCGATATCAATGAGTTCAAATGGATGACCATCTTCTTCTCTTACTTGAATATGCTCAATAGCATGATAAACCGTTTTAATCCAAATATAACCCTCCGGAGCGGGACGAACATCATCAATCCAAAGTTTCATACTTTTTCAACCTTTCTCTCGTTTTAACAAGTTCACCGAAAACAGCGTTCAACAGTTCTTCCATACAACGTTCCGTGGGATGGCCATAACTAGCTCGCGGACAGTAATCGCAATTGTGTCCATGAATGTCACAACAAAGAACAACTTGATCCAAGAGGTTATTGAAATTAGCCATTCATATTTTCCTTTCTGAAAGGACACCACATAGGAATTTCTTTAGGAAATTCACTTTCATATTCTACATAAGTCGCAATGGTACTAAAAACATTTAATGGGTCTTCCCATTGCTTGCGGCAAAAGTAATCATAAGCATAGCCCGCGCCTTTGGTTCGTTCCGCCTGACAATAAGGACATTGACGGCAATCGGTAACTTCAATTGTTATCAAGACTTTGCTCATAAGTGTCTTTCTCCCACACTTTCATAATTACTTTATAGCCAAACAATTTATCATAACGATAACCACGCTTAGAAAGAAACTTGTAATAAGCATCACGGCGCCGATTGTCTGCCCAAGAACAATAAAGAATTACTTTAAATCGGTCATTATATCCTCGTAAGGCCGCGTCCTCTAATAGTTTAAAAGCTTTCATGCTATAATAGACAGTCTTAATAGGATTTAAACCAGTCATAATAGCATTATCTTCATTACGCGCACTATGCTTACGCTTGTTATAAAGAGAAATATAAATATTACCGTAAATAGTTGTGTCAGTTGATTCATCTAGCTGAATACCAAAACGCAATGTTTGATTATCAATCGGGATAAGAACATAGTATTCAGAATTATCCCAATCCCATTCTACATTAATCTCTTTATTCATTGAATTTACCTGACTTTCATCTCAGTTACTATAATAATTATACAGTAAAATTTTATAATTGTCAAATCTTAATAACAAGTATCACAATATTCGCACTTGTATCCGTATACTGGTGCCCCACAATTACGACAATTACATTTTACTTTTTCTTTATGTTCTGTAGAGTAGAGAGTAGTAATTTTTTTATTATTACTAAAAATCTCTACTGCTTCGGTATAATCAATGCCAAAATCGGCAAACGTTAGCATTTGAACCCACTTCCTTTGAGGATTTAATATCCATATTTTATTAGTATGTTTATCTACATAAATAGCTCCAATTGGGGCGTCAGGTATACCAGGAGGCCCAAAGTCTACATAAGTACTTACTTTAGGCGGCCTACTGGTCATAGGTTTAATAAATTCAGTACAGCAATTAATCGACATCTTAAAAATCCTTAAATCTCTTATCCAAAACCCAACGAGAAAAATAATCCATCGACTGTTCCGCGTCTTTATTGACTTCATGCTCAGGCATTTCGGAAAGAAGGTTTTCTGCTAAGTGCATATAAGTATTTGCACAAAGCCGCAATTCTTCTACAGGTACTTCACCGCGGCGAACCGCCATTAGGTATTCAAGAGAATGGGGATGGAACAGTAAATCTTCATAAGGTTCATCGGTTAAAGTATAGCGTTGCAAACAATCATAAAGCCGCATTAAGTGCGCAACTTGCTTAGGCTTTTCGTCACGTTTAAAACGATTATACATATTATACATATGTCCCATAAAAGCGTGCGCGCCACGCTTAACATCATAACGAGCTACAAGCTCGCGTTTTCCCTTTAAAAATTCAAAAGGCGCTTCGCACTGCGGATGAACCCAATAGTAGGGAGTAAAAAGCGTTTCAAGGAAGTTCATATTTTGCTTTTTAAGCTCGCCTACCATTAGACGGTAATCCTTGCCTTCTACGTGAGCGTCACCTAAATGGAGCTCTTTAGAGTAAGGCTTGGCTGCGGTATAGAGGTCATGAAAAGATGGCATTAACCAAACTTTAGTATCTACATCAGATTCTGGAGTGGCGAGACCATAGTTTTGAGAGCCATAAAGTGCGCCAAATAAAGGAACGCGGTCAGACTGTTCCGCAGCAAACATGGTATGTTGCTCTACGGTTTTAGTAAGTTCTAAATCATTCATATTTATTACCTCACTTTCTATATATAAATTATATAACAAAATTTTATTTTTGTCAAATAAAAAGTCTATGAGACTTAATCCCATAAACTCCAAAATACTTCTGCTAATTCAGCAAATGCCTTTTTAGTTAGTTCATCTAATTCTTTACTTTCTTGCTCGTAGTCGCGGCGGTCCGCATTATCTACTTCCCAATTTGCCATTTTTTCAAACATATCGGCAAGTCGTAAAATGCGGGCTTGGTATTCTTCAAAAGAGGGAGCAAGAGAGGGGCTATATCCAATAGTATTTTTAGCATAATGTCGCAAAGAACTTACAAAAAGATTTAAATAAAAGTAATCTAAATCCCACCAATCCCAATCAGAAAAGCCGCGGCTAATACGTTGGCGTTTCCACTTTTTCTTACGGCGTTTAGCGTCCTTGCCGGAAGTACGGAAACGACCCACATTGAGATAGTTTTTCATTCGATTTTACCTTCTTTTTTGTATAGATAAGAATTGCCAAATGCCGCAATAAAATCATTCTTATATTTATAACGAGTAATTAAATTAGGGCAATTATCGCAATCATATTCTTTGGGATAATCTGGATTTTTGGGTACACCATTTCTTTTACAAAACTTCTTACACATTCTCCGAATACGATGAGAGTGAAGGGTTTCAGTTGGACTTAACCAACAAACGTGATCATGATAATGCAAAAGAGCTTTTTCCATTTCAGAATCATCGTATGCCCAATCACTAAGAAGCTCGTCCAATGATTTTAAAAGAGTATATAATGGTTCCATATTCACTTATTCACTTCCGTATTAAAAAGGATATAGTATTCCTCCGTTACCGGTACGGTTCTATAATTAATACCCCTAATAGCATATCGTTCACCAATAGGACAAAACCTGTAATGATGCCAAGCATTATTCCATAACTGAGTATATTCAATTTCCCAATATGGCCATTTTGGGTCATTTTTATGCTCCCAAGCGTATTTATTTTCAGGCATATAATCAGCCCTCTTCAAAAACAAATAAAATATAAGTGCCTTGATCATTATAAGTATAAGTAAAAGATAGCCCATCATGCATAGCGGGGATCTTGTAATAAATCCAACCGCGCATTGTTTCATTGGCGGGGATAGTGCTATCTGTTAAACAATCTTCAAATTCGTCATACACCACAGGACATGCTTCGGTGCCGGCATAGCAAGTTAGGGTATTGATGTAAAAAGGAATTTCAACGCTATCATAATTATGGATTTCAACATAAATTCCATATACAACATGAGCCTTATCTACAACAGCATCTACACGCCGTCCTTCTTTGATAACAAGACCGGTTAAATCAGCCTGAACTCGTTCACCCACATTATAAATAGCAATAGGTGTAGAGGTAGGTTCGGGCGAGTTCACAGTTACATCAGTTGAACAACCAGTTAGAGCGAAAGTAACGCAGAGAGCCGACAGAAAGCCAACAATCTTTTTAAACATAAAATCTCCTTAAAACGAATTATTCCGTTTCTATAAACTTACCGCAAAGTCTTAATGTCCAGCATTTATTGCATCCAGGCGGCGGCAGGCCCTTAAAAGCCTGGCCGCACCATGGACAACGATAACCTTCTTTAGTTTTATAAAACGGGAGGATGCGAATATTAGACTTCTTCGGCATCCTGAGCTTCCTCCATATCGGGAGCAGCCGCATCTTCCTTAATAATGCCTTCAAGTACCTTGAAGTTAAAATTCTTATGCTTATAAACCGCAATAGAAGGACGATTTACGATTCGAGCAACAACGCCCTCACGAATATGGGTCTTACCAATGGGGTCGGGGCCATCGAAGTACTGCTCTACCTTACGCAGGACATACTCACCAGGAGAAACAATCTGTACGTCCGCAGTACCATCGTTATCTACATCTACGCCCATATCAGGAATCATGAACTTCTCGAACACAGGAACATACTTTACGCCCATCTGATCACAACGCAGACGCATCTGCTCAGGAGACATTTCAACAACGTCGCCTTCTTCATTAGACATAGTCATGCGATAGACGTAGACTTCGCACTTAGGAGGATAAATTTCAGAGGTGCCTTCAAAACCGGGCAGAACATACAATACGTCAGGCGCGCAAGAAGTCTCTTCCCATTCACCAGTGGGAGAACAGCCATAGGAGAATACAGTCTCTTCGCCATACTGCTTAGAGAATTCCTTATCCTTAATCTTAGAGTTCTTCACAGAAGCCATGATAGGAGTATTCTCGTTTACGAAGCCAACAATTTCATAATAAACAGTTTCACCCTTACGAAGCTTGCCCTCAAACTTTTCCGCCATACGGAGACGAAAAGAGTTATCATCATAATAGCCGCCATCATGGGTATCATCAAGTACAACACGGCGAGTGCCAGTTACATAACCATACTCATAACGAATATTAGGATGCTTACGCAGAAGCTTCTGCCACCAAGTACGCTTCATCTCTCGACGCAGAGGCAAATAGCCAGTGCGGCCGGAGGTGCCATGCATCTTAAGGGTTAGTTCAACAACATCACCGGCATGGAAATCACCAAGATGGTAAGCAAGCTGGTCGGTATCAACATGCTGAGCAAAAGTAGGAGCAAAATTTACACGAGTCTTGTGCCCTTTAGAGCCGCCGTGCCATTCGCCGCGATTCTTAATCTTAGGAATATACTTCTTACAAATTTCCACGCCATTAAGGATAGTGATAGTATCGCCTTCCTTTAGGTCAGAAATAGTAGTAAAGTTTGCCAGTGCGGTAAGCGGCAGGAACAGACCATCAGACTTTTCGCCGCGAAGCTTCATGGCCTTAATGTTTCGCTTGTCGGGGTCAAGATAACCACCGCAAGGATTGCCATTTTCATCCTTACGACGTACAAGGTCATTGGCCGCACAGAATTCTACGGAAAGCTGACCATCAACAGGGAAATATACGCCAAGTTGGCCTTCCTGATATTCTAGACCAACAATTACAGTATTACCAAAGCAATCTGCCAGAAGCAGACGGTCAGCATTAGAGTGCTTACGCACATTCTTTAGACGAGTAATATAACCACAATATGCCATAATTTATTCATTCCTTTCAATATATTATTCACTCACATCTTCTTCATCATCATCGCTAGGAATATATTGTCCTGCACGATAATCTTGGACTCGATCAATAGTCCAATCATCAATTACGCCAGTTTCCATTAGTTGTTCGGCAATCAATAAATCAGAATAAAGATGACAAACTTCTCTGTTTTGATTCTGACCGCCTTTAATATAGTGATAAAGAGCATTAGTAAGAAAACGCACATCCTGACGTGTAAACTCTAATGTCACCCTAGCACTTTCTGGATGACTATAAGATGACGCCACGTTAAGACTTTTAATCCACATTTGGAGTTCTCTCCTTTACGGTGTAAATTTTACCGTCTTGGTTAAGGATTTCATACTTGTCCATAAATTCGTTCATACTTACTTCATCGGAAATAATTACTTTATAGGTTGGATAATATTCTATTTCTGCAACGCCGATAACTACACCAGAAAGGAATCCCACAAGAATTCCAATAAACAATCCTATTATGGCTCCCAATCCATATTCCTTATCTTTTGAACCGATAATAATTCCGCCAATAACGCAAAAAGCCAAAACAGATAGAAAAACAGGCAAATTCGGTTCAAAACTAGTTGCGCCCTCACCCGTGGCCAAAATCTCCACGCCAGTCATATTAGACCTCCGCGAGCTTTACGAACTTATCTGCTACCATTGCGGCTACCTTCATATCCATGCGACCACGGTAGTTGGCATTAAACCACTTCATAAGGTCTTTCTTGGTATTGGGGCCTTCATAATAAGTTACGACCTGATAAAGAATCATATCTTCATCATCCATTAGAGAAGGAGCAAATTCTTTAATAATTTCCAGCTCTGCCCGATACTTCTCCATTAGGTCAGGCCGCGTTTCAGGACAAGTATCAACCTGTTCCTGCACTGACTTCTTAATCTTAATTAGTTCAGCATTTACAAACTCTTCACTAATATTATCGCGGCAGCCCTTATCAATTGCCGCCTTCTTAATAGCAGCAATATAATTAGAAATTGCTGTCTTACGAAACATGTTCTTATTCTTCATAGCGGCAATCATTTCAGACTGGAGAGTTTCAATAGTCATATATTTATTCTTCCTTTCTTAATCACAATTATCATCCCACCAAGCCTCATTAGCCTCTACTTCTTCGGCCCAAATAATCTTGGCATCACCAATCATAATACGATCTGCTTGAGAGGGATTAGTAGTCATTCGTTTTACAACATGTGCGGCATACGTTTCGTCGCATCCACGCGGTAAAACACAAACCAAAGCAGAACCAATTTCTTCATAAGCACCCATGATAACCCATTGCTTCACTTTAATCCCTCCTCATAGTATTACTAATTATCGCCACATATTTACAATTGATACTAGAAATTTAGAAAACACCCATAAACCAAAACCAAGAGGAATTAGCGCAATGCCACCGCAGATAATACGATCCATAATTTCGTCAAAATCTAAATTTGGCTTATTCATAGTCTCGCTCTTCCTCTCGTTTCTTGTGCTTAGGCCGCTTATACTTCTTAGATTCATGCACATGCGTGTAAGGTTTTACATCGCCCCAATCATTACGAATGGATTGAGCAATCTCTGCAGAGGTTTTAACCTTAGGCTTTTTAGGCTTAGACATATTAGGCTCCTTTCAAAATAGCGGGGAAGGCTGGAATCGAACCAACTCTCGCGGGTTAACAGCCAAAAAGAATTGCGGACACGGTATATTTCTAAACCTCTTGTACGCCGCTCTACCATTGAGCTACTTCCCCAAAAATACAGGACCCAAGGATTCGAACCTTGATCTGGACTTTGGCTTGACATTTAAATTGCTGTAAAAGACATTGTCGTGTCTCGCTTGTTGTCAGTCCCGTGCTACCATTGCACCAAATCCCGATATGGTGAGGTGGGTAGGATTTGAACCTACAATGAACCGGTTCCTATGCAGAGAAAATTGCAGTCTCGGCTTATTTCTAAGCCATCTCTATACCGGCGCGTCTTCCATTCCGCCACCAACCTCATAATAGTGTCTTACGCCACAAACCGAGCATCTTTTTATAGGCTTAGCTTCGCCACCCGAATAGCTTGGTTAATGACTCTGGCGTCATCAAACGCTCGCATACCTTCTATTATGGGGCCTATCTCTATCTAGCTCCCGCCAGATAGCCGGTGCTCGTTTTTGCCTTAGCATGCTACGAGTCGAGCAAACGGTGGGTTGGGCAGGGGTCGAACCTGCGACTTGCCTAGAGCCTCCGCGAGACCCAGCCATGCGGTGACTAGTACGCACCCGAAGTTTGTACTGCTTCTTCTCTAGGGGTATACACCCTTTGGAGCCAAACCCTTGTCCGGGAACGT
>JAEIGA010005875.1_pt1 | contig 18666 bp, 16 predicted proteins | sample 9270691 | NCBI WGS metagenome assembly JAEIGA01 (sample SAMN17057246, study PRJNA624740) | gut metagenome | biome: biome; isolation source: fecal sample | host: Bos grunniens | place: China: Xizang | collected 2019 | reverse complement strand
GGTACTTCTTTTTTGCATTATTGCACTTTTGCCAACACAGCCTGTTCGCATCCCGCGAGGCGCAAACTTCGTCTGCGCTACTCGCGACAATTGCTGGCTGTGTTAGCGAAAGGGGTACTTCTTTTTTGCACAAAAAAAGAAGTACCCCTTTTCACAAAGAGATACTTCCAACATTTACTAAACAACTAAGAAAAAACTATACTATCATTACTCTCTACTGAGAGCACTACAAATGTAAATCCTTTTTTAAAGTTTGCAAAATTATTTCACAAATAAATTGCAAAGATTGAAAACTTTTTTGCTTTCGCGGGTTTTTCGTACACAAACAGACGTTTCTTACGAACAAAACATTCAATTGAAATACAGGAAGTACCACCAGTATGTTCGGCCGAAACCACGGCGCACAAAATTTCCACGAATAAACGCATCGCTGTGCTTTGATTCCTCAAGGCGAAGTTTGTCAAGTTTGGCACGCATAGCCTCATCATTCAGTCTGAAAGGCAACACTTCGGTGCTGTCGGCAATATCGGCATAGAGCATAAGGGCTTCGCGATAGTGCTTGGGAAGCGAGTCGGCCGCCTCGACACCATACTCGGCAAGAACCTCGTCCTTGAACTCCACAAGGCGCTTGTCGAGCAACAGCGAGGTGAGCCAATAATCCTTCGCAACAGATGTGGCAGAGTCTGTATGTGCCACACGGTAAAAGAAATCGCTTGCACTTTCGCCATTAAAAGGAGCTGCTCCAAGCAACGAATATACACTGTCAGGGACAAGAGGCGATGTACGCTGCTTCATTGGCAAAAGGCCATCGGAAGCATAGAACTGCGGATACTCAAAAAGGTGTTCACCCAGCCCGCCACTCATAGCAAGGACATAGGCACGCATAACAGTGAGTTCACGCGAGGCATCGAGCGAACTCTTGCCCACACGCAAGGCTTTGTCGGTATCGCCCCGACTCAGATGCGACATCACTTGGGTTTCGCGTTTGAAGTCGCCGTCGCCATTTGACAAAGTACCTACAAGGCATATTATCAGCACCAAGAGCATCATATTACGCCATAGCACCCTGTTTGTCACTGTTCTCACATCCTTTATCTTCTCGAACAGCACGCGGCGAAGTATAAAGGAGACTGCAAAGTACACCAACAGCCCCGAGGCAAAGATGAATATCCAGGAACGGGAGAACGCGGCACCAGTGTATAGCCCGCGGTCGATGTCGGTTATGAAGGCCAACATCAAGGCCGATGGCAGAAAGGCCAATGCCGTCCATTCACGGCAGAGGTTTGCAAAGCGGTTTAGCCACAGGGCACACAAGGTGAGGGCAAGCGACACTATACCGCCTACAAGATAGGGGTTATAATCCAGCTTGCCTGTCGAGACCTCATTATAGAATGCCTCAACCAAAGGAGCCTGGTACACTCCAACGAACAAAAAAGCGAAAACAGCAAAGAGCGTGGCACACACTGATGTCACGACTCTTTGCAAACGCTTCTCTTCACGATTTCTCATTCTTTATTCTTTTTCAGCACCAAAGCAGTACGGGCCGGGAGATAGAGCATCAGCCAGCCTTTCTTGCGGCGTGCGTGAAGTTTGTCATACTGGGTAAAGTGCGTCTGTGTCTCATCAACAAGGGCATTGCCACCAAAACGCTCGGCATCGGTATTGAGCACAATTGAATATGAGCCCTCGGGGACGAGCAGACCGTAATCGGTAAACGAACGGTTGGGACTGAAGTTGAAAACAAATATCAAGTCCTTACGCGAGAAGGCGAGTATCTGGTCGCCATCGTTGTGCCAAATCTCCTGCACCGGACGGTTCTGGAAATTACGCACGCCACCTATCAAATCCACCATTGCCTTGTCGAACTCACCAAGCAGGGTGTAGTTGTAAGCAGGATTGTCAACAAGGCTCCATTGACGGCGGGCATACTTATGACTCCAGCCGTTACCCTCGCGCGGGAAATCTATCCATTCGGGATGACCGAACTCATTGCCCATAAAGTTGAGATATCCTCCATTTATGGTAGAGAGTGTCATAAGACGAATCATCTTGTGAAGCGCAATACCGCGCGACACCATATATGTCTCGTCGCCACGGTTGAAGTGCCAGTACATATCGGAGTCGACAAGACGGAAGATTATTGTCTTGTCACCAACGAGCGCCTGGTCGTGACTCTCGGCATATGAGATTGTCTTCTCGTCCTTGCGACGGTTGGTAAGTTCCCAGAATATTTCAGAGGGTTTCCAATCCTCGTCCTTGCGTTCTTTGATTATCTTTATCCAGAAATCGGGAATGTTCATAGCCATACGGTAGTTGAATCCGTATCCGCCATCCTCAATGGGAGCAGCAAGGCCAGGCATACCGGACACCTCCTCGGCAATGGTTATTGCCTTGGGGTTGAGTTCGTGGATGAGCATATTCGCAAGTGTCAGATAACATATTGCGTCGCCATTCTGGCCGGCATTGTAGTAATCGGCATAACTGCAGAACGACTCACCCAAGCCGTGACTGTAATATATCATTGATGTCACACCGTCGAAACGGAAGCCATCGAACCTGAACTCCTCGAGCCAATACTTGCAGTTTGAGAGAAGGAAATGCACCACCTCGTTCTTACCGTAGTCGAAGCAGAGTGAATCCCACGCACTATGCACACGTTTGTCGTCGCCATAGAAATACTGCGCGGGGTCGCCGTCGAGCAGACCAAGACCTTCATTCTCATTCTTCACAGCGTGTGAATGGACAAGGTCCATAATCACAGCAATACCCATTCCGTGAGCAGCATCAATCAGTTCCTTGAGTTCCTCGGGGGTACCGAAGCGCGACGAAGCAGCAAAGAAATTAGAGACGTGATAACCGAAACTGCCATAATACGGATGTTCCTGGATTGCCATAATCTGAATGCAGTTGTAGCCGTCGGCAGCAATGCGTGGCAACACATTCTCGCGGAATTCACGGTATGTTCCCACCTTCTCATCTTCCTGCGCCATACCAATGTGGCACTCATAAATGAGCAACGGAGTGTTCTTGGGAACGAACTTCTTGTTCTTGAACTCATACTCCTGTTCGGGAGCCCACACCTGTGCACTGAATATTTTTGTTGCCTCATCCTGTACTACGCGGCGCACCCAGGCAGGGATACGCTCGCCGCAGCCACCGTCCCAATAGACCTTCATCTTATAGTGTTGTCCGTGGGAAAGTGCCTTCTTAGGCATCTTCCTTTCCCAAACACCACCGGCAAGCGGTTTGAGTTCATATTCGGGCAGCTCTTCCCAATTGGAGAAATCGCCGATGAGGACAATTTTCTTGGCATTGGGAGCCCACTCGCGGAACACCCACCCTGTCGAGGTGCGGTGCAAGCCGAAATAGAGATAACCCGAAGCAAAATCGGACAATGTCTGACGACCATTCTTCGTAAACTGCTTTACCCTGTTCACAAAATATTGGTAACGTCCCTCAATACTCAAGCTATATGGTTCCAAATAGCTGTCGCGTTCTACAAGTTTCAGCATACTATGTAAATATTATGGTTGTTATAAATTCTATTAATCTACCGCTACTTTTATTACCACCTTTTTAAGTGGTGACGATGTTATTGCCGGTGCGTGTCCGTCCTGGGGGAAGAATATCACAAACTCGCCTTTGTGAACGTTGAAATAGTCCCTCGCCGGCATTCCCACCGGATAGACAGCCGCATCATCGGCTTCATTGTAAATTGCCTGTGGTAGCTCTTTGATTGGAGTATAGCCCATTGTCTCATCCGAGGAGATGGGAATTTGTATATCGATGTATCGGCGGTGTATCTCTATGAAAGCATCCTCCTTGGCTTTTGGCTTCACCTCCATAACGTTGGCAAAGACGGCATCGCCACAGATTTCGTTCCTGCCCAACGGCAAGCCTGCCAAATCATTGTTCGCAACAAAATCAATGACCTTTGAGAAATGAGGATTCAAAGCCTCATACAATCCCAGATTTTCCAACAAATCGAGTACCATAGCTATATATTTAATCCATTATTCCTAAACTGTACACGCTCTCACGGAGCACATTCCCTTCGGCATCCTTGACAACGAACTTTCCATTGCGCTGCCCTTCGAGAAAGACACCCTCATAACGGAGCCCATCGACATCGGTTGCAACCCCGGCACCCTGCTCCAGTCCATCGACAAAACCGCCACTGTACTTGCGGCCATCGTTCAGGTGAAGGACACCGGCACCATTCATAGCATTATCCTCCCAAGAGCCCTCATACACATCGCCGTTTGCCCAGGTATAGCTTCCCCTGCCACAGCGCTCGCCATTTCTCCACTCGCCCTTGTAGACATCGCCATTAGGGAAATGCATCACTCCCTGGCCATTGCGCTTTCCATCCTTGAAACTGCCTTCATAGACAGTGCTGTCGGCTGCTATATACCGGCCATATCCGTGCCATACTCCATCCTTGAAATCGCCCACATATACAGCTCCGTCGGGGTAGACATAACGACCCTGTCCCTCGCGGACATTATATGCCCACATTCCTTCATATGTTTCACCGTTTGGTGCAAGATACACACCGTCACCGTGACGGTAGTTGTTCTTCCACTCACCCACATACTTGCTGTTGTCGGGCCATATATATGTTCCAATTCCGTTGTATTTGTCATTTTTCCACTCGCCGGCATATGAAGCACCCACAGCATATATATATGTTCCGCTACCGGCACGCTCACCCATAAGCCAGGCACCTACATAATAATCGCCACAAGGATAGTCGAAACGGCCATATCCCTGCATCATATCATCGACCCAACCACCTGAATACTTGCGGCCGTCGGCATACTCATAGACTCCGGGGCCGTTTTTCTTGCCTGCTTTGTAGCTACCCTCGTACCTGTCGCCGTTCTTGTATTCATAGACACCCGTACCCTCGCGCAAGCCATTGACAAATTCGCCTTTGTACCTGTCGCCATTATTGTACAAGACGCGCCCCGTACCGTGTGGTCGCTTTCTCTTTACCTCGCCAATGTAGACAGAGCCGTCGCGCAACGTGGATGTGACTGTGCTGTTTTTCTTTTTTTTGGAGAAAATGGTTTCTTTTTTTGTAGACGCCCCATTGGAACCCGCACCTGTCTGCGCACGCAGAGTGCCGGTAGCCAACGAAACCAATATAATAATTGCAAGAAGGTGTTTCATCTGTTGTGCCTTTATTTTCACACATCAACGCGCACAAAGCGTTGATACTATTACGGATAATTGAATTACTGTATTTACAAAGATAATTACAAACGGGCAAGAAACATAAAGCTTGCTTGAATATTTTCAGGACGAGTGTATAAAATCCTTGCATTATATCGCAAAGATATACACAAAGTTGAGAAAAAAGAACGATGAGCGATTTATTTTATGAAAAATCGCTCATCGTAAAAATATCATTGCTTACAAGGATTCCCGACAGGTATTCAGCAGCCTACGACAATCTCAATCATATTCTCTTTTTTGAAATATTCACGCGCAAGACGATGCAAATCGGCCGGTGTAACGGTTTTTATCTCGTCGATATAACGGTTAACTGCAGCAAAATCGGAGCCAGAGAGCCAGGTGTTTATAAAGACTTCGGATTTTGCCGACTGCCCCTCATATTCACGACAGAGTTCGCCCATTATATAATTACGGACAAGTTCAATCTCCTCGACTTCGACAGGCTCTGCCACAAGACGGTCCAGTTCGCGATACACCTCCTCGACCAAAGGTTCTGTGTACTCATTTGCCGTCTCGGAACTTATCATAAAGGCATTGCGCCCACCATAGGCATCCAGTTCGGCCGCTATGTGGTATGTATACCCGTTCTCCTCGCGTATGTTGCTCATAAGGCGGCTACCGAAATAGCCACCCAAAAGGACACAAAGGAAGCGGAACTTGTTGAAATCGGGATGCGAGGCGTCCATAGCCCAAAAGCCCATCTTCACGGCGCTCTGCATTGTGCCCTCGAGCGGAATATGCACGCGCCCCGCTGAGGGAGCAGGAGGATTGACATTCACAGCCGAAACCTCTTTTTCACACCCCCAGGCTTCATTTCCAAAACTATCGTACAGGGCTTCGAGCATCGCATCATTGACAGCGCCAGAAAGGAAAACGGAACAGTTGCGGCTTCCGTAGAAATTCCTGTAATACTCCAATATGTCATCACGGGTTATCGCGTCATAATCGGCCGCTTCAACAACGTGTCCAAGAGGATGCGCGTTGCCCCACAGTGCGTTCTCGAAATGACGCTGGGAGAGAATGTCGACCTTGCGGGAGTTTATATTGAAATAGGATTTGTTATTGCTCTTTACAGTGTCGAGATTATCCTGAGGAAAGAGGGGGTGTTTGACTATCTGCTCAAGCAGTTGCAACAGAGGCACGATATGTTTTGACATCGTGTAAAGAGTGATGTGGTTGCAGTTCTGCGAGGAGTACATATCTATCCACGCGCCATAGTAGTCGAGTTTCTGTGATATCTCTGCTGCTGTAAGATTACCGGCACCTTCGCGCAACATTCTGTTGGTAAACATTGCCAACAGCGGTTTATCCTGCACGGCATAGCCTCCCTTGAACAGGAAGTCGAGCCTTACCACACCTTTGTCGGCACCGTCAAGCAGGTACAATGGCACCCCATTCGGCATTGTCACAATCCCGGGCAATGCCAAGTGCTCAAGCATCATAGGTCTTATGGTTGGAGGCTGCTGCATAATCAATCGTTCCAAGCAAAACCAATGGAGGCTGCAAAAGCCCTTGCACGTTCAAGATCCTCGGGGGTGTCGATGCCAATGGTCTCGATATCGGTAATGCCCACCTTTATCCTGTATCCGTTCTCGAGCCAACGAAGCTGTTCGAGCGACTCGGCCATCTCCATTGGAGATTGTGGCAAGGTGGTGAGCGTTTCCAGCAAGCCCGCACGATAGGCATAGATACCGAGATGTTTGTAAAAAGTATGCTTTGAGAGCCATTCTGCCTTTTCCACACCGCGCAGGTAGGGAACCACAGAGCGGCTGAAATAGAGGGCATAGCCTTTTTTGTCGAGAACCACTTTAGGCGAATTGGGAGACTCAAGACGCTCAATGCCATCGGCCTCCTCAAACGGCTTCACCAATGTTGCGATATCTGTCTCGTCCGAATCAAAACAGGCAATAAGCGCTTCGACCTGCTTGCGCTGTATGAATGGTTCGTCGCCTTGAATGTTCACTATCACATCGCAGTCGAGCGCCAGACGCTTGTATGCATCCAAACAACGTTCGGTGCCATTGTTGCAACTGTCGGATGTCATCACCACATTACCGCCAAAGGCAAGCACAGTTTCCTTTATACGGTCGTCATCGGTAGCCACATACAATTCATCAAAGCAGCCCTGCACCTGTTCATACACGCGCTGTATCACAGGCTTGCCACCCAGCATTGCCAACGGCTTGCCCGGGAAACGGGTTGAGGCATAACGCGCCGGTATAATTCCCACGAACTTCATTTTGCACAAATTAAGGTTACTCAAAAATATCATCAAAGCCCTCCTGTTCTATCTCCTCGGGCACAAACACAGGAACAACCACATTCACCTCCACGCTGTCAACAGCCAAAGTGTCGCTCAGCACATCGTCCTGTGGCAAGAATTTGCTGCGGCAGGGGTCGAAGCCTTCGGGAATGTCAAACACCTCGTCCTCGCTATAAGGGAGGGAAGCATCCTTGTAGACCTTTTGCATATACAGACCGAAAATGGGCAATGACATTGCCGCTCCCTGTCCTTCGCTCATACGGTCGAAGTGGATGTTGCGTTCCTCACCACCTACCCAACAGCCGGTAACCAGCGACGGTGTGTAACCGACGAACCAACCGTCGGACATATTCTGTGTTGTTCCGGTCTTTCCGCACATATCGGCATTGATGCCATATATGCTGCGTATGCGATAACCGGTACCTTCGTTGATGACGCCACGCATCATATCAATCATCTTATATGAGCTCTCACGGCTTATCACCTCGTTCCTATGGGCCGAGAAGGTTGCGATTACATTGCCGTCATTGTCCTCAATGCGTGTAACCATCAAAGGAGCAACGCGCATTCCTTTGCCCACGAAAGCCGTGTAGGCACTTACCATTTCGGAGACAGAAGCATCACAGGTACCCAGGCAAAGCGACTGTGTAGCCTCGATGCTCTGGTTGGTCAAGCCGAATTCGTGAATAAGTTTCTTCAACGAATATGGGCTGAGCTGGTTCATAAGGTAGGCCGAAATCCAGTTGTTGGACTTCGACAATCCCCAACGCAAGGTAACCATCTCGCCATAGCGGTCGCGTCCCGTATTCCTGGGCTTCCACACACGGCCAAGGTCATCGAAGAGTGTCTGTTCGACATTGCGTGTCTCGTCACAGGGCGAGAATCCACGCTCCATTGCCAATGAATAGAGGAACGGCTTGATGGTAGAACCTACCTGACGGCGACCGCTGCTCACCATATCATACTTGAAATAGTGATAGTTGGTACCACCGACATAGGCCTTCACCTCGCCCGAATGGGGGTCCATTGACATAGCGCCGGTGCGGAGGAAGTATTTGTAGTACTTGATTGAATCCATCGGTGTCATCACCGTATCCTTGAGTCCCTGATAGGTGAAGACCGTCATCTTCTGCTTGGTATTGAAAGCCTCCTTTATCTCTTGCTGGGAGTAGCCGTTCTTGTTCATAATGCGGTAGCGCTCACTCTGTTTCATAGTGCGCTCCATTATCTTGTCCACCTCGGCCTTTGTCAAGTCCTCGCTGAAAGGACCGGTCTTCTTACCCTTCTTTGCCTTGAAGAAATCGGGCTGCAGTTTCTTCACGACGTGCTCCTCGATAGCATCCTCAAGGTAGGTCTGCATACGCGAATCGATTGTCGTGTATATCTTCAGCCCATCGGTATAAATATTATATTTTTCGCCGTTAGGCTTCACGTTCCTGTTGCACCATCCGAAAAGCGAATCGGTAGCCCAACGGAGCGAATCGTCATAATACTGCTGCTTCTGCCAGCCGCGGTAGTTCTTGCGCTCGGGCTTTTTAGCTGTCATATAAAGACGCAGATACTCGCGGAAATAGGTTGCAATGCCCTCGTTATGGTTTGCAGCGTGATAGTTGAGAGTCAATGGGAGAGCCGAAAGGGAATCACGCTCTGCCGGGGTCAGATAACCGGCCTTGGCCATCTGGGAAAAGACCACGTTACGGCGATCACGTGTCATCTCGGGGCGGGTACGCGGATTGAAAAGCGACGAGTTCTTGCACATTCCGACAAGCATTGCCGACTCCTCGATGGTGAGTTCGCTGGGCTGTTTGCCGAAATAGATACCCGCAGCACTTGCAAGACCTACCGCATTGTAGCCGAAATCGTATTTGTTGAGATACATTGTAAGAATCTCGTTCTTGGTATACTGTTGCTCAAGATTAACGGCAATAACCCATTCATTGGGCTTCTGGTATATGCGGTCGAGCATACTGCCCGATGTTCCCGAATAGAGAAGCTTCGCAAGCTGCTGTGTAATGGTGCTGCCACCACCGGAATTCTCCTGTTGCAGGATGACACTCTTGACGATGACACGCAGCAACGACTTGCCATCAATGCCTGAATGGTCATAGTAGCGCACATCCTCGGTTGCGATGAGAGCTTCGATAAGATATTGGGGTATATCTTCAAACTCCACACGCACACGGTTCTCCTTGCTGTAGGACCAGGTTCCCATCTCCTTGCCATCGGCCGAGATTATCTGTGAAGCATATTTATACTGAGGATTCTCGAGCTCACTGATATCGGGCACATATCCCAACCAACCACGAGAGATTGCAAAAAACAGGGAAGCCACCGCAAGAAATCCCAATATCAGGAGGCTCCACAACACCATCAGTACTTTTTTCGTTTTTTTCATATCCGCTGTGTTATAAAATAGGTTCTATGGCATCATTCACGACAAACCATAGGTTTGCAAATTTAATATAAAAATTCCAATAAAGTGCAACCATTTCGGTGAGTTTGGATTTTTGAAATAAATTCCCACTCAGTTGTTGGTAAAAAGATATTATTAATATATCTTTACAAGAAATTTATTTGTAATCCGCACTAAAATGAAAAGCAAGAGCTTTGTATCAATCAATGATCTCTCACGCGAGAAGATTCTATCACTGCTTGAAACCGCAGAGAAGTTTGAAGCGAACCCCAACAGCGAGGTTTTGAAGGGAAAGATTGTTGGTTCACTCTTTTTTGAGCCATCCACAAGAACACGCCTCAGTTTTGAAACCGCAGCCAACAGACTCGGAGCCAGCGTCATTGGATTCAGCGACGCGGCAACAAGTTCGGCAACAAAGGGTGAGACCTTGAAAGATACCATTATGATGGTTTCGAGCTATGCCGATGTCATTGCAATGCGCCACAAGCTCGAGGGTGCAGCACGCTATGCGAGTGAGGTTTCACAGGTACCAATCATCAATGCAGGCGACGGAGCGAACCAGCACCCGTCGCAGACAATGCTCGACCTCTATTCCATCAAAAAGACACAGGGAACACTCGAAGGGTTGAAAATTCATCTTGTAGGTGACCTGAAATATGGCCGCACGGTACACTCGTTGCTTCACGCAATGCGCCACTTCAACCCCACATTCTGCTTCATCTCGCCCGAGGAGTTGCGTATGCCCGAGGAGTACAGGCTTTTCTGCGAGAAGAACAACATCCCCTACACCGAGACCACTGAATTCAACGAGGAGGTAATTGCCGACGCAGATATCATATATATGACAAGAGTGCAGCGCGAGCGATTCAGCGACATTATGGAATATGAAAAGGTGAAGAACTGCTACCGCCTTACAAATGCAATGCTTGCCAACACAAAGGAGAACCTGCGAATTCTGCACCCGCTGCCACGCGTGAATGAAATTGCACAGGATGTGGATGACAATCCAAAGGCATACTACTTCCAACAGGCACAGAACGGACTTTATGTGCGCGAAGCAATAATCTGCGATGTTTTAGGTATCAACATTTAATCAATGCCAAGACTATGAACGAGAACAAGAAAACAGCATTGCAGGTATCGGCACTCTGCAATGGAACAGTGATAGACCACATCCCGGCAGACAAGCTGTTTGCCGTTGTAAACCTGCTTGAAATACCGGCGATGGGCAACAATGTGACAATTGGCTACAACCTCGAGAGCAAGAAACTGGGCAAGAAGGGCCTCATCAAGATTTCGGACAGATTCTTCACCGATGATGAGATAAACAAAATATCTGTTGTTGCGCCAAACGTTGTCCTGAACACAATACGCGATTACAATGTTGTAGAGAAACGCGAGGTAAAGATGCCCGACGAGATACACAACATCATAAAGTGCAACAATCTCAACTGCATTACAAACAACGAGCCAATGGCCACACACTTCTACGTAGCAAACCGCGACACCCACACATTGAAGTGCCGCTACTGCGAGAAGGAGGTAAACCTGGATGACATTAAACTGTTGTAAGAGATGAAAATCAACTGGAAGCCCGGCACAATGATATACCCATTGCCGGCAGTTCTCATAACCTGTGGCGACAAGCCCGAGAATTACAATATGCTCACAGTGTCCTGGGTTGGAACAACTTGTACCAACCCAGCGATGTGCTACATATCGGTGCGCCCCGAAAGGCACTCCTACCCCATCATCAAGGAAACCGGAGAGTTTGTGATAAACCTGACGACAGCCGAAATGGCGCGTGCCACAGACTGGTGTGGCGTACGTTCGGGAAAGGACTATGACAAGGCGAAGGAGACCGGGCTCACATACGCACCATCGGTGAATGTCAAAGCACCAATCATTGCCGAGTCGCCGCTCAGCATCGAGTGTAGGGTAAAGCAGATTATTCCACTTGGTTCACACGATATGTTCCTTGCCGAGGTGGTGAACGTGCAGGCCGATGACAAATACCTTGACCCTGCAACAGGCGAGTGGAACCTTGCCGCCGCCGACCCGCTGGTTTACACCCACGGAAAATATTTCCATTTGGGAGACTTTATAGGCAAATTCGGTTGGAGTGTAAAAAAGAAATGACAATGAAAGTGCGTTACCTGATATTAGCCTTGATTGCAGCCTTTCCTTTTCTGTCAACAGCACAAGAGAAGGACAAGGTACAGTTCAACTTTGGTGGAAAGGCCGGTTTTCAGGCAGTGACATACAACGACCCCGAATTTGACATTGACGGATACAAGTTCGACACCAACAACATCCAGAGCAACAAGATTGGATTTGCCTTCTCGGCCTTTGCCAGGATTACAAAAAACAAATTCTACATACAGACCGAGGGCACTTTCGGCATAACCAACCACAGCTTTGATTTCTTTGACGAACAGGAATACATCGACGGCGACTTCATACCCAACAGCACCGTCTACGACCTGCGCACATACTGCATCCAGATACCCATTCTCTTTGGATACAACATTGTCGAGCGTGGAAGATATGGCTTGAGCATATTTACAGGCCCAAGAACAAAGTTCGTGTTCACCTCATTGAGTGAGCAGAATTTCAAGCATTTCAAATATGAGAACCTTGAGGAGGTACTCCACCCCAAGACATACTATTGGGAAGCCGGTTTGGGAATAAAGATTAGCCGCGTATTTCTTGACATTACCTTCGACGCCGGATTGAACAAGGTTGCAAGCCACATAATATCGCACGACGACGGCAAGATATTCTCATCGAGCCGCCGTGACAACATCCTGAGTTTCTCCGTAGGTTTCATTTTCTAAAGGCGGGAACAATACACATCGGAACCTTCATCCCCTACAAAGCACATCATTACACAAAAGCTCCAGTATGGAAATAAGGTATAAATGGTTGCTCGATTTTTGCAGCTAACAATGAGCCTGACCACACAAGCGGTATGCTGTGGGAGTACGAAAGAGTGTGGGTAATGAAAATGCAGAACTGTGATTTCTCGCAGGGCGAAGTCAATGAGTACAAGTACAAAGGATGTGACAATCATCTTATATATGATTGCAAGTCCGGCTATCTTTTGCCGTTGGAAGAGGTGGAAGAAGCACTGAAAAAATAAAATAGAACCTTTGTTAAACTAAGTATGACAATCTATGCAGGGGCAATTGTCATATTATTTACTTATTTTTTAAAACAGGCTGCTTTCCGTTGTGGAATTACGGTGCACCAATCAAATAAAAATGCTGCGCGGGGCAAACAACAAATTTGCCCCGCGCAGATTATATAATAATGTATTACTTTCTCTTGTTCACCATTGCATCGATTGCTGCAACAGCTGTGATGTTGAGGATTTCCTGCACCGAGCTCTCGAAATCGATGAAGTGGATTGGCTTGTTCAATCCCATCTGGATTGGTCCGATAATCTCTGTGTCGGAACCAAGTGCCTGCATCATCTTGTATGATGACGATGCCGAGTTGAGGTTAGGGAACACCAATGCATTCACTTCCCTGCCCTTGAGCTTGTTGAAAGGATACTTCTTGTCACGCAATTCGCTGTTCATTGCAATGTTTACCTGCATCTCGCCATCGAGCAACCAATCGGGATAGTTCTCGTGGATGTGGGCAACAGCCTTGCGAACACGCTCGGCGCTACCACCCTGGTCGGTACCGAAGTTCGAGTATGATGCCATTGCAATCACCGGCTCGTGATTGAAGAAACGTACCGACTTCTCGGTGAGGCGTGCAACGTCAATGATTGTCTCCAGGTCTGGGGCACGGTTAATCAATGTATCGGCAACAAAGAATGTTCCCTTCTTTGAGTTGATGATGTGCATTGTGGCAAAGGTGCTGTAACCCTCCTGCACGCCAATCACCTCCTTGGCAACCTTGATGGTGTTGGAGAACTTGGTATAAAGACCTGTCACGAATGCGTCGGCATCACCTGTCTCAACCATCATCATACCAAAGTAGTTGCGCTCGAACATCTTGTCGTTGGCTTCTTCGATGGTGTAACCCTCGCGCTGGCGCTTGTTGGTGAGAATCTCGGCATAACGCTCGCGGCGCTCGCTCTCATTGGGGTGACGCAGGTTCACGACCTCAATTCCTTCGAGATTGAGGCCGAGTTCGGCAGCAACCTTTACTATGATTTCGTCATTTCCAAGAAGAATTGGCTGGCATATACCCTCCTCCTTAGCCTGGACAGCTGCCTTCATCATTGAAGGATGGGCTCCCTCGGCAAATACGACACGCTGTGTCTCGGTACGTGCCATATCGTGAATCTGCTGTGTAAGCTTGGACTCACGGCCCATAAACTCAAGCAGATGCTCCTTGTATTTTTCCCAGTCTGTAATCTCCTTGCGTGCGACTCCGCTTGCGATAGCCGCCTTTGCAACTGCAGTTGACACCTCGACCAAAAGACGTGGGTCCACTGGTTTTGGAATGAAATAATCGCGTCCGAAAGAGAGTTTTCCAACCTTGTAAACCTTATTTACAATCTCGGGGACTGGCTGCTTTGCAAGGTTCGCAATTGCGTGTACAGCCGCAAGTTTCATCTCCTCGTTGATGGCTGTGGCAGCCACATCAAGTGCTCCACGGAAAATGTATGGGAAACCGATAACATTGTTAATCTGGTTTGGATAATCGCTGCGGCCGGTGCTCATAAGCACATCGGGGCGGCACTCCATTGCTGCCTCATAGGTAATCTCGGGCTCGGGGTTTGCCAAAGCAAAGACAATGGGGTCGTTTGCCATTGAACGAACCATATCCTGTGAGAGTACATTACCCTTTGAAAGGCCAAGGAACACATCGGCACCAACGATTGCCTCGGCAAGTGTGGTGATGTCGGTGCGTGTTGTAGCAAACTCAACTTTCTCGGGGGTGAGGTTGGTGCGCGAAGTGCTGATGACACCACGGCTGTCGAGCATAACGATGTTCTCGCGTCTTACACCAAGTGCCACGTAAAGTTTTGTACAAGAGATTGCAGCTGCACCTGCACCGTTTACAACCACTTTTACATCGCTTATATTCTTACCGTTGACCTCGAGCGCATTGAGCAAACCGGCTGCCGAAATGATGGCAGTTCCGTGTTGGTCGTCGTGCATTACAGGGATGTCGAGCTCCTCCTTGAGGCGGCGCTCTATCTCAAAACACTCGGGCGCCTTGATATCCTCGAGGTTAATACCACCGAAAGTGGGGGCTATGGCCTTTACTGCCTGAATGAACTTTTCAGGGTCCTGCTCATCGACCTCGATATCGAAAACATCAATGCCAGCATATATCTTGAAAAGCAAACCCTTACCCTCCATAACCGGTTTTCCGGCAAGGGGGCCGATGTTGCCAAGACCAAGCACTGCTGTACCGTTTGAGATTACAGCCACAAGGTTACCTTTGTCGGTGTATTTATAAGCATCATTGGGGTTTTCCTTAATCTCGAGACAGGGTTCTGCAACACCCGGAGAATAGGCCAATGAAAGGTCTGTTTGTGTAAAATATGGTTTTGTAGGTACCACCTCAATCTTACCCGGGCGTTTGCCTGAGTGATAGTTCAACGCATCTTCTTTGGTAATCTTTGCCATTTTTATTTTGTATTATTTATTGTTTCATTTATATCCTTGAAAGTTTTGTCATATCTCCATTATCTGTGCGTGGTGGTCGCTGAATCTGCAATCCCACTCCAGAAGCTTGTATTCCACATCTTTAATATTTGTAAAAGTGTAGTCCAGGAAGAACCTCTGTTCATCCTTGAACAACCAATGATATGTTGTCCCGCTCTCCTTGCCGAACTCCTCACCATTCTGTCGGTGATAGAGGCTGTATATATTGTATTGTGAGAGGTATTCCACAATCTGCAACAAAGTCCCACGTTTGTAGCTTTCACCCTTTTGCCCTACAAAACAGTTGAAATCACCGGACAATACAACCCTTTTTCCACTAAAGTATTGCGAATAGTATCTTATGGCCTCCAGCGCAATCTGTGGGTAGCTCATATTCCTATTCGTCTCCGTTATTGTCGGCCACATTGCCAACAAGAGCAAGTCGCCACAGCACAACGGCAATACATATTTGTGTGTTTCACTGAACCATTCAGGCACTGAAAAACCATACTCTTTGTTACATATCACCCCAAGTCCCTTTGTACTCTCGGCGGGAGTCGAAAAACGGAAAAGTGTATATTCCCCGGGCAGTGCCACCATTGCCGAGGAGTGTATCTCGGGGAGAATATATACATCTGCTCCCATCGCCAACAGCGCATCTATCTTCTCTTGCGAACAGTGGTGTATGTTGTACGATACAATCTTCATTACAAATCCGTATTCTTTACAATGCTGTCGCCAGCCTCGCCGACACCGAAAAGTGCAAAGTCATACTTTACAGGGTCGTCGGGTGAGAGCCTGCGCAATTGCGTCGTCAGCTCCTCTACCGTCCTGCGGTCGTTCTGCTTGCGTGTTATGATTCCCAGAAGACGGGCTGTGCGCGCAACGTGGACATCGAGTGGAATCATAAGTTCCGATGCGGGAATAGAGTCCCATATACCCAAATCCACAACGCCATCCTTGCGGCATAGCCAGCGGAGCATCATATGCATCCTTTTACAGGCCGATGCAGGCTTGCCTTTCTGCGCCGTGGGGTTACTGATGTGCCTTGTTGTAGCACCACCATTCGCCATTGCCATTTCGGCACGCAAATTTTCAATTCCAGCCCAGACATCACAGCCACGGAACAGATGTTCCATTGTACCGTACTTGTCATATATGGCTTTCAGACCACGACATATATATTTGAAATCACGCGCAAAGAATGTACGATGGATGTTGAGCGCATCATCAAGATGCTCCCACTCGCAACCCATAACATATTCGTAGGGTGCCGAGTGCATTATGTCGCAGAACATTTTCTTTCCCGATGAGAGTATCATCTTCCTGTTTCCCCAGGCAATGATGGAGGCCAACAGAGCCGAAATCTCGACATCCTCGCGGCGGGTGAAGGAATGGGGGAAAGAAACAGGGTCGTTCTCGATAAAACCCTTACAGTTGTAACGCGCAAGCTTTTCGTCAAGAAGCGACCTCAATTGTTCCATACCGTCATTCAAAAGTTTAAAATCAGAATGTTGTTATTGCCTGCTGCAATTCGCTGTATGTGTCGTCGCAAGCGGGAACCAGCGGCAAACGCAACACATTGTTTATGCGGCCGTGGATGTTCAACAAAGCCTTGATGCCCGATGGATTTCCGTCGACAAAAATCAACTGGAAAAGTTCGTTCAGCCTGTCGTGACGGTTGCGCGCATCGCTCACGCGCCCCTCCTGCATAGCACGCACAAGTGCAATCATCTCCTTGGGATAGGCATTGCCGAATACCGATATCACACCAACGCCACCGGCCTCCATAATGTCCACGGTGAGTGCATCGTCGCCCGAGAACAGGTCGAAATGAGGTGGTTTCATTGCCATAAGTTCCTTTATCTGCGCCAGATTGCCCGAAGCCGCTTTATAGCCGACAATATTGGGGCACTCGTTTGCAAGACGAACTACGGTAGATGGAAGAATGTTTATACCTGTACGTCCGGGAACATTATACATATAGATTGGCATATCAGTTGAATCGGCTATTGCCTTGTAGTGGCGATAGATACCCTCCTGGGTAGGTTTGTTATAATAAGGGGCTACCGACAGAATAGCATCAACACCTGTCAGGTCCTCATTCTTTATCTCCTCGATAACATTGCGTGTGCAGTTGCCGCCGATACCGAGCATAATGGGCATACGGCCATCAACCTGTTTTATGATGCGCTTTCGGATTTCGCGTTTCTCTTCCATTGTCAATGTAGGAGTCTCACCTGTAGTGCCAAGCACGCAGAGGAAATCGGTACCGCAGTCAATATGCATTTGCACCAAACCCTCCAATGCCACATAATCTACGTCGCCATCTTTTGTAAAGGGAGTTACAATAGCAACACCCATACCTTTAAGTGTTTTTCGCATCATAAGTATTATATATTTTCTCTAATTTATTGGGAGTGCAAAATTACATCAAATTTCGCTAATTATAATATATATTATAATAAAATTTACATCCAGGACACCTATCAGAGCCCGACGGCACCAATCATAAGCAAGAATTCATCCTCTGTCACAAGACGTACACCCAGTTTCTGTGCCTTTTCCAGTTTTGAAGGTCCCATATTCTCGCCCATAAGGATGAATGATGTAGACTTGCTCACACTGCCCACATTCTTTCCGCCATTGCGCTCAATCATCTCCTTGTACTCATCGCGTGAATGATGCGTAAAGACTCCGCTAATGACAATGCTCTGTCCCTTGAGCAGTTCGCTCCTTTCAACGCCCACTTCCTCCTCGACTTCAAATTTGAGCCCCGCTTCCTTGAGCTGCAGGACAAGCTGCCTGTTTTCTTCCTTAGCAAAGAAGGCACGCACGGCACCGGCAATGCGTTCGCCAATCTCATCTACAGCCTTTAGTTCATCGAAAGAGGCACCCATCAAAGCATCGATATTGCCGAAAGCACGTGCCAAGCGCTTTGCCACAGTTGCACCCACAAAACGTATGCCAAGAGCGAACAGCACCCTCTCGAACGGTACTTGAAGCGATTCCTTGGCTGCCTTCACAATGTTCAGCGCCGACTTCTCTCCCATTCGGGGAAGGAACATCAGATCCTCGGGCTGAATGGTGTATATATCGGCTATGCTCTTTATAAGGCCATAATTGTATAGTTG
>JAEIGA010005874.1_pt1 | contig 18668 bp, 15 predicted proteins | sample 9270691 | NCBI WGS metagenome assembly JAEIGA01 (sample SAMN17057246, study PRJNA624740) | gut metagenome | biome: biome; isolation source: fecal sample | host: Bos grunniens | place: China: Xizang | collected 2019 | reverse complement strand
GGTGTATTTTTTCTCGAGGTTATTTATACTTAAATTAGAACTTATAATTGTAGACTTTTCATTGAGAATCCTGGTGTTCAAAATATCGAACAGCACGGAACAAGTATATGATGTACCAAACTCAGTGCCAATATCATCAATGATAAGCAAATCACAATTATAAATCTTTTCGAACATTTCTAAATTATCATCACGATCTATTCTGTTAAACTTAAAATCTTCCATAAATTGGAAGAGCTTATAAGCAGAATGATAGACAACAGTATAACCTTCTTTTAAAAGATAATTAGCTATACAGCTTGCCATAAATGTTTTTCCGGTGCCCGGAGAACCATAAAAGTAAAGATTTTTGTCTTCTTCACCAAACTTCCGGCAAAAATCAATACATTCCGTGTATACAGTCTTCATATTTTCATATGGAGAAATTTCAAAAGCGGGATCAACTTTAGTTGAATACCACTTAAGACTGAAGTTGTCAAAATTTGATTTGTCAACATTTAAAACAATATCCTTCGAACCATCAATGTTCTGTTTCATAAGTTTGTTGAGCATTTCTATGTAACATTTGCATTTCTGGTCGTTAACATATCCGGTATCGCAGCATATCTCACAATTATAATTAATTTTTCTCTCAATGTAATTTGCATTATCCAATATAGCCTGTCTTTTTGCTAAAAGCTCATTTTTTTCGTCATTAACAAGTTTTACAGCTTCCTCGGGGGTTATACCCTGAGAAATAATTTTTGAAGCGTATGTAACAGCAAGGGTTGAAATCTTATCATCAATAAACTTGATTTCGGGAAATCTTGTGTGTAGCTCATTGCGAAGACCAATTATTGCATTATCACGTTCAAGCTTCATTTTTTCGTATTCTTTTTCTACTTTGTAATCAAGAATATTTTTTGTGTTCATAAAAGCCACACCTCGCTTATTCCCTGTTTAGTCGTTTTTTGAACATTTCGCGTTCAAAATCACTGACTTCATTATCGTAATCCTGAAAATAGTTTTTCTTTTCATTAACATAGCTTGTATTTTTGCTTGAAAATGAAACCGGTTGAGAATTATTTTTAAGTATGGCATCCATATATTTAAATGATATTTTACCGGTGTTAGCAACTGCCTTTTCATAAGCTGCGCATATGGTTTTATCATCGAGTTTAAGATTGAATACCCAATCCTTTATAAATTCTTCTTCTGTAGGAGTAAATTCTCTTCCGGAAATTTTAAACAATGTTTTGTATTTTTTGTATGTATTATAAATTTCGTTTTCTTGTTTAACACGACTGCTTGCTTTGGCAAGGGTATTGATACCGGCATCAGCCCATGTATACGCCACTTTTTCAATATATCGCATATTGCTTTTGCCTATTGAAATGCAATATTCAAGCAAAGTAAATATAACCTCTACAGGCATACCGAGATAATCGTAAAAACTGAAAAGTATTTTTCTGTCTGTCTCGGTCAGTGTTTTAGAAAGCAAAGTTTCAGATATAAGAAACATATGTCTGATACCATCGTTATTCTTCATATAGGTATTGATATCACCTTTGGTATAATTCACTCCTGTGGGAGCAGAAGCAGGTTTGACCTGAGGCTTTTCAATGTTTTTTTCGGGTTTTTCTTCAATGCCTTCATCCATAATCGCATTTTCATCGCAGATACAAATATCAAAATCCTTCTCAGACAGTTGTGAGTATTTGATCAATCCCTGTTTTTGCCAATATTTAAAAGCACGGATAACATCAGATTCAAGAAGATTAAACGCATTTGCAATGTCAGAGATTTCAAGATTCTGCTTGTAAGAGTGTCTCAAAAGATACAAATATACCTTTATAAACGATCCGTGAGCCTCGCATATATATTTATCAACAAAGCTGTTTTTTACATAAAAACAATCATTGTTATCTTTAATACGTATCATAAAAATCTATTCCCCCATACATTGCAAAGAAATTTTAAAGTGCAGAAATGTGCCTTAAGTAAATTAAGGCACATTTCCTGTTATTAAAAACTACAAATTAATTATTTGTAACATTAATTGTGGTAGCTTCAAATACACCGTTAGTTCTGAGACCAAAAGCAGTGATTTTTGCACCTGTGTTAATTGCATTGAGCTTAATTGTGTTACCGGTAAGGATGTCCACAATCGCAGCTTTAGCCTTAACAAATACAGGTTCAGTAACCGCTATGCCTGTTGTGGCATCAACATAGTTAACCTGAATAACATTGTAGGAAGTGTTAACGGATGAAACCACACCACTTATCTGAGTAACACCCTCAGATACATTCGCACTGAGTTTTGTTACTGTGTCACCTTCTAAAGTAAGCTCAACAGCAATTCCGACTCTCAAATCATAAAAAGTGGGAGAAGTTAAACCCGGCATATCGAGAACGCAGGAATTTGTGATATTATATGTTATGTTACCATCGGTAGTTTTTATTGTAATCTTGGGTGATGCAGAAATGATCACTTCCTGGATAATACCGGCTTTAGCCTGTTTTTTGCCGGAAGCTACAATCTTGGTGATGCGGTTATATGTTGTTGTTACAGAAACAGAGTCACCGCTGACAACTTCAGCAGCAGTTGCTTTAGAACCATTTCTGGAAACATCAACAGTATCACCTACAACGTAAGATACAACCTTACCATTTGTAAGCTCTACACTAAGCTTACAAACAGGTGTAATTTCAACTCCGACAACACGACCGGACTCAACCTTGGTTTTATCATATGCTTTTACAGCAGTAATTTCACCCTTCTTTACAATGATAGAAACAAAAGAACCGGTTTTTACATCTTTAAGAGAAGATGCACTATCATTATACGAAACAACAACATTGGAATTTATGGGATAGGTTTCTTTTATAGTAGAGTTGATTTCAACATCATTGTCATTTACAGGATATAATGTAAGGCTGTTTTTTGAACCTGTAGAAACAGAAACCACAACACCGTTAATTTCTTTATCAATAAGAGGTGTCACAAAATCAATTGCATAAAGAGTATCATCTTTAAGTGTAACAACGGCATCGTAACCGCCGGCAATATCATTAACAGTGATGTCTGTACCTTCAAATCTGAGAATAACATTCTGATTAACAGTATACTTGATTGTATCTTCACCGGATTTAATTCTTACTATTCTGGATGAATTATCGTATTCTGCAACGATACCGGACTCGAAAGAATAACCGGTCATACCAAGCAACTTATTCATAAGAATGGCAATCTGAGCTCTTGTTACAGGAGCATCAGGGGAGAAATTATTATCGCCGGTACCACTCATAATCTCGTTGTTTGTAACATACTCAACATATTTCTTGGCATATGAAGGTATATCATCAGCATCTTCAAAATCAAGAGTTGTTATGAGATTTTTGCTAACCTCTTCATCGGCATCAAGAGCCTTTGTAAGAAGCACAGCTATTTCATATCTCTTCATACCCTTTGAAACATTGCTCTTATCAAGGTACTCGCCGAGTTCTTCAACCTTAAGAACATTTTTCATAAGAAGATAGCAAACCTCGTTGCTACCGAAGTTAAGATCATAATTATCAACAATCTCAGAATACTTTTCTATAGCTGCATTGAGTAAAAGTTCATTTTCTTCGTCCTGAACGCCTAAAATTCTGGCGGTAAGAGATAAAGCTTCAAGCTTGGAAACTTCGTTATCGGGCTTGAATGTGCCATCGGAATAACCTTTAATTAAGCCCTTGTCAGCCATATCTTCAATGGCTTCAATAGCCCAGGGATGTGATTCTTCGCTTACGTCGTCAAATGCATCAGCATATGCTGTACATGCAGTAGCAATAACTAATGTCAAAGCTAAGAGAATTGATAGGATTTTTTTTGTTTTCATTTTTTACCCTCCCGGTTAATTTAATTCAACACTTAAAAACGGAACCGCATTTAAGGTTGTATCAGCAATGTTTCCTGCCAAAGCTTCATAGTAAGCCGAGCAAGCAACCATTGCTCCATTATCCGTACACAATATAGGCGACGGATAAAAGACTTGTTTAGAGCCCTTGCGATTTTCCAATTCTAAACGTAAACGTGAATTGCAAGCAACACCACCGGCAAGAGCAACGCGGTTGATGTTATATCTATCAGCAGCACCGAGCAAATTATCAACGAGAACTTCAACTACACTTTTTTCAAAGCTTGCAGCAACATCAGCTTTGTTGACCAATTCTCCTTTTTGCTCTGCATTATGTATATAGTTGATAACGCCTGTTTTGATACCACTGAAACTGAAATCATAATTCTCCTTACCAAAGCTTACTTTTTTGAAGCTGATTGCATCTTCATTTCCGTCTTTGGCAAGTTTATCTATCTTAGGACCACCCGGATAACCAAGATCGAGAACCCTGGCAACTTTATCAAAAGCTTCACCTGCAGCGTCGTCTCGGGTTTGTCCGATTACTTTGAATGAGGTGTAATCCTCAACCAAAATAATATGACTATGACCTCCGGAAGCTACCAAGCACATAAAAGGAGGTTCCAGCTCGGTATGTTCGATAAAATTGGCACAGATATGTGCACGAATATGATGAACAGGAACCAAAGGCTTTCCGGTAGCATATGCAAGAGCTTTTGCGGCAGAAACACCAACGAGAAGAGCACCAACCAGTCCCGGTGCATATGTAACACCTATATAATCTATATCATCCAAAGTTACATTTGCATTTTCCAACGCCTCTTTTATTACAGTGTTTACAACTTCAAGATGCTTTCTGGATGCTATTTCAGGAACAACACCGCCATATAATTTATGTATATCAATCTGTGAGGAAATAACATTGGAAAGCACTTCCCTGCCATCCTTTACAACCGAAACGGAAGTTTCGTCACAGGATGATTCAATACCTAAAACCAAAGCCAAATTATCACCACCTAAATATTCAAAGACATCAATATAGCATCATCGGAAGGATTTTGATAATAATCCTTTCTGATGCAATCTGTTTGAAACCCAAATTTACTGTATAGTTCAATAGCCGGCTGATTTAAGCTTCGTACCTCGAGAACAATTCTGGTACAACCATTATTTTTTAAAACACTAACAGCATGTTCTATGAGATATGCTGCAATGCCCTGCTTCCTGAATTGCTTAAGAACAGCAATTCTGTTTAATTCGGCCTCGCCGCAAATCTCAAATAAATTAATAAATCCTGCAAGTTGTCCTTGATAAACACAGCCCAAAATGAAGGAATGTAAATTATCAAAGCTTCGCTTAACAGATTCAAAAGACCATGCATCACCGGGGAAGCAATCAACCTCAATGTTATATAAATCTTTCAGATAATCAGGTTCTGTTTTTATATCAACAATTTTTTTCATAAATACACTTAACAGCCTTTGCTAACTCATTACAACATTGCAGATATATTTCATCACTGCCGCCAAAGGGATCGTCAATATTACCATCTTTGCCATATGCTTTTTCGCACAAAGAATAAATTTTATTTTTGTATTTTGGAAAAGCATTTTTCAGAAGTAATTTTTGTTCCGTTGTCATTGTAAGAACAAGATCTGCATCAATTACATCTTTGGTTGAAAGTTGACAGGAACAAAAATCCTCATTAACAGGTACTCCTATTTTTTTTAACGCTTTTACGGATTTTGGATTCATAGGTTGCGGTAAAAAAACGTTTGTTCCTCTTGAAAATGCTTTGTCATTTTCGGTATTCTGAGAATAAAAATTATAAACTGCCTCAGCAATAGGACTTCTGCACGTATTTCCTGTGCAAACAAACAAAATTTTCATATTGTCATACCTTCGTTATATTGTTTCCTGCAGATTTAAACAATCTGTTTTTAACTGCAACACCTATACCGCCCTCATCACTGAATTCAGCATAGACTTTATCAACACCATATTCATCAAAAACTCTGAGATTATAAAAAAGTTTAGCGGCATACTCTTCCATTGTGTTTCCGGCAGAAAGGATGCATTTGGCATCATCGTAATCCCCGCCTTTGTAAGTCATAACACCACAATTACATTCCTTTGAAAGTTTCTCTGAAATATAGTTGCGTACATTTTCCTTTTCGCCACAGACAATTTCTACCTCAGCTTTAGGTGAATAGTGCTTGTACTTCATTCCGGGACATTTGGCTTTGACGGCCTCTTTTAACAGACCGGGATCGAGTTCGGCTTCGGGTAGCAATGGTTTTATCATTTCTAAGGTAATTGCACCGGGGCGCAAAATCACAGGTTTTTCAGAAACCATGTCAATAACTGTAGACTCAAGACCAATTTCACAATCGGAATCCTCGATTATATAATCGACACGTCCATTTAAATCGTCAATAACATGTCTGACGTTGGTAGGACTTGGGCTGCCGGAAAGATTGGCCGAGGGTGCAGCAACAAACTTGCCGCTTTGGCAGATAAGATTGCGAGCCGTTTCGTTGGACGGGCATCTTACCGCGACAGTATCAAGACCACCCGTTACCCTATAAGGAACATTGTCGAGCTTAGGGAGTATTATAGTCAAAGGACCCGGCCAGAATTCATCCATTAAAAGTTTGGCTTCATCGCTAACATAACTTGCCAAAGAATAAACATCTTCTTTTTTACAGATGTGAACAATCAAAGGATTATCACTGGGACGGCCTTTGGCTTTGTAAATATTATCTATAGCTTTGCAATCAAACGCATCAGCGCCAAGACCGTAAACTGTCTCTGTAGGAAAAACAACCAAGCCGCCATTTGCAATACATTGGGCCGCTTCGGCTAATTTATCTGTTTTAATAACTTTAGTCATTTGAAGAATCACTCATTTTAAGTTTTTCGCTTTGATCTGTTGTTATCAATGCATCAATTATTTCATTGAGATCACCATTTAATATGGAATCGAGCTTATGCAATGTAAGACCTATACGATGATCGGTAACACGTCCCTGTGGATAATTGTAGGTACGTATTCTCTCGCTTCTGTCTCCGGTTCCCACCTGGCTTTTACGTTCGGCACTAATAGCATCGTTTTGTTGCTGGATAAAGATATCATAAACACGGGAGCGTAGTATCTTCATAGCCTTATCTTTATTTTTATGCTGGGACTTTTCGTCCTGGCAAGATACAACAACACCTGTTGGAATATGAGTTATTCTTACAGCGGAATCGGTTGTGTTAACGCACTGCCCACCGGGACCGCCTGCTCTGAAAACGTCAATACGTAAATCGTTCTGATTGATTTCAACTTCAACTTCCTCAACCTCAGGAAGAACAGCAACAGTAACTGTAGAAGTATGTATTCTTCCACCGGATTCAGTGGATGGAATACGTTGCACACGATGAACACCGCTTTCAAACTTAAGGCGGCTATATGCACCGCTTCCGTTTATGGCAAAAGAAACTTCTTTGTAACCGCCAATATCAGTGGGACTTTCAGAAAGCATCTCAACCTTCCAACGACAGGTTTCAGCATACATGGAATACATTCTGAGCAAATCGGCAGCAAAAAGTGCAGCCTCATCGCCACCGGCACCGCCACGTATTTCAACGATAACATTCTTTTCGTCATTAGGATCTTTTGGAAGCAGAAGAATTTTAAGTTCTTCGCTAACCTGTTGTATTTTGTCATTGCTCTCGGAAATTTCTTCTTCCATCATTTCTTTTTCGTCTTTGTCCAACTCACCGGAGGCAATCATTTCTTTGGCTTCTTCAATGTTTTCGACCAATGCCTTATATTCACGGTATTTATTGACAATGGGTGTAATATCGCTGTGTTCTTTACAATACTTTCTCCATTGTTCCTGGTTAGCAATTATATCAGGATCACTTATTTTGGATTCAAGATCGTTGAATCGATCTTCAATAAATGATAATTTATCAAACATTTATCCACCTCATAAACATTTTAAAAATGCGCAAAATATATCAATTAGAAGTATAACACAAACCGAGCAAAAAATAAAGTGTTTTTTTCAATTGTTATATTTATGTAATAAATATAAATTAATTAAATATTTTTATATTTTCCATATTTGAAATCAATTTATCAACCCTTCTGAAAAGCTCAGAATATTCCGAGGTTTCATCACCAAAATAACCACCCAATTTATCTGCAACAGTCTTTGCATTCTCGAATATTCTCATATCGGTGAAAAGATTTGCAACCCGAAGCTCCGGAAGTCCGTGCTGGCGTGTTCCAAAGAACTCACCACAGCCACGCATATTCAAATCGTAAGCAGCCAATTCAAACCCGTCTGAAGTTTTGCACATAACCTGCATTCTTTCTTTGGATTCTTCGTTTTGTGAATCACACACAAGTATACAATATGACTTTTTACTTCCTCTTCCTACTCTGCCCCTTAACTGATGCAGTTGAGAAAGTCCAAAGCGCTCAGCATTCTCAATAACCATGAGTGTTGCATTGGGAATATCAATGCCCACTTCAATTACCGTTGTTGAAACAAGAATATCAAACTCTTTATTTCTGAAAGATTCCATAATAGAATCTTTCTCAGCGGAAGACATTTTTCCATGAAGAAATTGTATGCCAAAATCCGGAAATGTTTCTTTTAATCTTTCAAATACCTCAACACCGGAAGTAACATCAAGTTTATCTGATGTTTCGATCAAAGGACAAACAACAAAGCATTGTGAACTTTCTTTGATGTTATCGTTAATAAATGAATTTAATCTTTGGCGCAAACCACTGTTTATGCAAAAAGTATCCACCTTTTGTCTGCCTCGTGGAGGTGCTTTAATTACAGAAACATCAAGATCTCCATATACCACAAGAGACAAGGTGCGAGGGATAGGTGTTGCACTCATAACCAAAATATGAGGGTTATTATCACTATCAGCAAGCAACGCCCTTTGTTTTACGCCAAATCGGTGTTGTTCATCCGTTACACAAAGTCCAAGAGAATTAAACTTTACTTTTTCCTGTATCAGTGCATGTGTTCCTATAACAATATCTGCCCTACCCTCACTGATATCCCGATAAATTTCTTGTTTGTTTTTTGCAGCTGACGTCAGTAAAGAAATTTTAACATCAAAACCTTTAAAAAAAGCAGAAAAAGTTTCAAAATGTTGGGTTGCAAGAAGCTCTGTAGGTGCCATAATTGCTACTTGATAACTGTTTTTGCAAACAGCATAAGCCGCACAGGCAGCAACAACAGTTTTACCGCTTCCGACATCGCCCTGCAAAAGACGGTTCATGGGTACATCTTTTCTGAAATCTCTGCAAATATCATTTACGGCTTTCTTCTGCTCATCTGTTAATTCAAAAGGTAATTTGTCAGAAAACTCCGAAATACACTTGCAATCTTTCACACGCACATTAGTGCTGATATTACTCATTTGACGAGTTTTCTTAATAACAAGGCACAATATCAGCATTTCTTCAAAGGAAAGTCTTCCTTTAGCTTTAGAAAGAACTTCGAAATTCTCGGGATGATGCATTGCATAAACAGCATCTGTTAAACTCATAAGATTATTTTCGTTAACTATTTTCTGAGGCAGAGACTCAGGTATATCATCAATAAATTCAAAAACAGACTTTATGGCTTTTTTAAAGTCGTTTTGTGTCAATCCGGAAGTTAATGCATATACAGGAACAATCTTACCGCAATTTTCGTTTATACCTTCCACCTCAAAATCGCGCAAAACCATTTCCCATAGACTTCCGTTTTTAGAAACATTACCATATAAAGAAAGACGCATTCCTTTCTTTATCTTGTTACGGTTGAATGGTGAAGAAAACCACTTAACAGATAGAATTCCATTGCCATCTTCAAAACGAAAAATAAACAAAGACATTTTATTTTTAACTTTTTTCTCTATAACAGAGCTTGCCACTACCCCATTGACGGTGCAGGTTTGACCGTCACAAATATCACGGATTGAAGAAATTACACTTCTATCCTCGTAGTTTCGTGGAAAACAATAGAGCAAATCCCAAATAGAGTAAATGCCGAGTTTATTAAAAAGAATTGATTTTTTGGGTCCTATTCCTTTTAAATTTTGAATCCCTATATTAACTTTTTCAGCATATTCAATATGATTCATAATTACTTTACCTATAAAAATTCAGGCACAGTATACAACTGTGCCCGAATAAAAATTATTCTACTGAAATGAAATAATAATAAACAGGCTGACCACCAAAATGCATATAAACGTCACACTCTTCGTAACGTTCCTCAATAAACGCCTTTAATTCGTCTGCCTCAGCCTTTTCGGTTTCATCACCATAAAACAGCGTAATTACAGAAGAATCTTCATCAACCATTTCATCAAGAAGATTTGTGACAGATTCTTTTGTTGTAGATGTTACAGAAAAGATCTTGTTTTCAAGAATGCCGAGAATATCCCCCGGTGAAATAGTCTTATCTTCAACAACTGTATCTCTGACCGCATAGGTAATCTGCGCGCTCTTAACCTCGGAAATAACCTCATACATCTCAGAATAGTTTTCCTCGACAGATTTATCTTCATCAAAAGCAAGAATGCTACTGAGAGCCTGAACAATGCTCTTTGTAGGTAGTACAAACACATTTTTATCAGCCAACTCTTTTGCTTGTTCCGCAGCCATAATAATATTCTTGTTATTTGGATACACAAAAACATTTTTTGCGTTGATTTTATTAACCGCAGTTAAAATATCATCTGTGCTGGGGTTCATTGTCTGACCGCCCTCAATAACCTCATCAACTCCAAGGTTTTTAAATGTTTCAACAAGTCCCTCTCCTGCAGCAACAGAAACAAAACCAAATTCCTTTGGCTCTTCAAAAACTTCTTCTGTAGGTTGTTCAGCATCAGCAGTCTTAGTCTCAACAAGATTATTGTGTTGCAATTTCATGTTTTCAATTTTAACGCTGCTTAATTCGCCGTATTTTAACGCTTCGCCAAGAATAATATTGGGCTCATTTGTATGAATGTGAATTTTGATGATTTCTTCATCATCAACAACAACCATACTATCTCCACGGGATTCAATGGCAAATTTAAGCTTGTATGCATCAACATTCTTTGAAGATTTCTCTACAATACACTCTGTACAGTATTTATACTTAAGAGAAGAAATATCAACAGAAGCAGCCCCTGTGACAGCAGCAACTTCGGAAACACCATTTTTCTTAATAACATTTCCTGTGATAAGATACTCAAGAGCACCTTCACACAAATAAATAAGACCTTGACCACCGGAGTCGACAACACCGGCTTGTTTAAGCTGAGGTAACATATCCGGTGTCTCGCTCAGAGCAACATTCCCTGCAGCTACAATATCTTTCATAAATTCAACAACGTTGTTATAATTACGTTGATATTTCTGAGCAAATTCACCCATTTTTCTTGCAACAGTAAGTATTGTACCTTCTGTGGGCTTCATAACGGCTTTATATGCAGAAGTAGCGGCGCTTTGAAAAGCCATTGACAGCATGGTACAATCAATTGAAGAACACTCTTTAAAAGCTTTATTTATACCACGCATAAGCTGAGATAATATTACACCTGAATTTCCTCTTGCACCACGTAATGTTGCATTTGCCACAACCTTGCTGAGTTCATAAACAGAATCGGCATCGGAGGCAAGTACAGCAGCTTCGCAAGCATCCATTGTCATAGACATATTAGTTCCTGTATCGCCGTCGGGAACAGGAAAAACATTCATGTTGTCTACTTCTTCTTTGTGATTTGAAAGATTGGCGGCAGCAGACAAAATCATACCGCGATATATATTTAAGTTAATTTCATGCATTGGGAAATACACTCCTTATTCTTGAACTCTGAAGCCTTCTACAAATACATTAACGGTTTCAACTTCAAGTCCGGTAAGCTTGTTAACCTGATACTGAACATTATTAATTATGCTGTTAGAAATAACGGTAATATTTACACCGTATTCAACAATAATATGCATTTCAATAGTAACTCTCTTGTCTTCGACAAGCACTCTTATACCCTTAGAATAGCTGTCCTTTCTTAGTAAACTGGCGATTCCGTCAGCTTTGGAACGATGAGCCATTCCAACAACTCCATAGCATTTAGAAGCTGTATAACCTGCAATTTTGGCAATAACATCAGATTCAATAACAATTGTACCTTTTGATAAGTCATACAAAGATTCTTTAGCCATAATATTCATTCCTTTCGAATTACATTTTTATAATATTGACATCATTTTTAGTTATAAGATATTGATACTCCTCATCTTTACATGTTGCCATAAAAACCTGCTTATTTTCAGAAATACAGGCTATGTAATCCAACATTACTTTCAAACGTTCAGAATCCAATGTAACGAAAGCATCGTCAAGCAATAGTGGTATACTTTCCTGCTCAAAAATCAATTCAGAAACAGCAATACGAAGAGCTATATATAATAATTCCGAAGTACCTCTGCTAAAAAACATGGACGATTTATATCCGCCATTAGTAAGCATTGTTACAGATAGTTTATCATCAACAATAACATCTGAATATTTACCTAATGTGAGCTTAGAAAAAATCTCGGCAGTTTTCCGGGCAAGTGCCGGAGAAAACAATGTTTTCATTTCGGCATAAGCATTGTCAACACAATCTAACGCAAGAGTTAATCCCTGTATCCGCATACGACATTCCTGTAGCTTTTTCTTAATGTCATTTTGTTTCAAAATAAGCTTATCCGAATCATTGATAGAAATATTGTTGTACCGTTCTGTATATACAGCTTTAGCGATTTCTGCATCGGAAATCTTTTTCCTTAACATTTCTATTTTATCATCAAACTGTTTTTTTGTAAAGTGTTTTCTGCTATTCGATTTATTTTTAGATATTATAAACACTTTTACACAAAGAAATGCAATGGTGAGAATAAAAAAAGCAACAGCAGCCGCAATATAGCTTTTAAAAAAAATCAAACCGCAACTAACAACTAATAAAAAGATTGGAAAAGCATACAAATAACCGATTTTGCTCCTCGAAGAATTTTCCTCAGAACAGCTCCTGTCCAAAAGCTTTTCAAGTTGTGTTTTCATGTTTTCCAAGTTATCATTCTCTTTAGAAATAAGCTTTTGCAGCTCAGCTTTTTTATCTTTTTTTCTTTGCTCACTTCTAAGCAAAGTTTCGTTTTCATAAAGTTCATTTTCAAGTTTGGGTATCAAAGCGTTTTTTCTTTTGTCAGACTCCAGATCAGCTATCTCATTTTCAAGACTTTTTTTGATATCGGCATAAGATAAGTCAACTGCACCGGTCTCGTATAGATTTCTGATTTTAGTATTAATTTCATCAGAGTTACCGGTTGTTACAGATGCGGTCAAAGCAGAGAAATATGTAGATTTAACAAAACTTTCAGCACCGACACCTATAAAGTACTCACCTACCGAAGATAGTATGGAGCTGTCCGTAATTTCTTCTCCGGTTGTTAAACAATGCAATGTAACTTTTGTTTTTCCTTCAAAATACATTCTCGTAAGGTAATACTCAAGACCATTTGAAACAAACCTGATACTCCCCTCCATTTTGTGATCATTCCAGGCTATATATTTATCTTTAAAAGCAGGGGCATTGGGTTCTTTTTTGTGCTTGGTTCCGTAAAACACAAAAAGAATAAAAGCAAGTAAGGTGGACTTGCCACTTTCATTTTTTCCGTATATAACATTAAAATGTTCACCAAAAGTATAATTCTTATTCGAAATACACCCAAAAGATGTAATGTTAATTTCTTTAACAATCATTTCAATCACCGCACATCAGACGAGTTAAAGCGTCATGAGCTACCTTGTAAACATACTCATCGACATCTTTATGTTTAAGAAGTTCACAGGCAGTTTTACCTCGCAAAGAAAATTCATCACAATAATCCAATACAGAATTGTTTTCTTTGCAATAATCTTCAACAACTTTATGGAAGCAACAAATCAACCTGTCGTAAACCTCTTTTGGAGCTTTTGCAAAGACTCTTTTTCCAATAAGATTTATTTTATATAAATAATCCGGATCAACTATACCGTTTATATAGTCTATCACTTCTTCATTAGATAAAAATCCGGAGACGTCAACATCAACGGTTTTATACTGCCTCACAGAAACCGGATAAAAACCAAGTTCAACATTTCCTTTTTGCAATGTGCCGTAAATCACACCACATTCATCACACTCGTCAAATCCACCGGGTTCAAAAACTCCACTATAAGCATAATGTGTATTATTGATTTTCTCTATGCCGGAAAATTTGTGCACGTGTCCCAGCGCAATGTAATCTGCTCCGGTAGAAGATAAATCAGAAACTGACATAGGATTATAATCCGATTCGCACCCGACATCACCATGAATAACCATAACATTTAATCTGTCAGGATTATCGACATTAAAATTATTAATTAAAGAAGCATAGGAATAATCAGACGAAAAACTTACTCCGTAAATGTCTGCATCGTGTTTTTCAAGATGTACTTTTTCAATACACTCACCAAAAACCTTTACGTTATCCGGCAGATTATCCAGGAAATTATCAATACAAGAAAGGGATAAATTGTCATGGTTACCCAAGGAAATAAAAAAGTATTTATCTCTGTTCGATGTAAACACCAAATTAAGAAAATCGGAAGTGCTTTTTGAAAACTCACCATCAAACACATCTCCGGCCATCAGAACAACATCAGCATCACTGAATTTATCTATTACGTTTTTAAAATTTATAAGTGTTTCACTTTTTCTTAAAGCAGCTTGTTCTTGGGTAAGATGCGCAAAATTTCTCTCTAAGTGCATATCCGCAAGATGAAGTATTTTTAAGTCCTTCATAACAATTCACCATTATTTAATTTCGTTAATGTCATAAGGCGTGGTCTGATATACATAGTAATTCAACCAGTTATAGAACAACAAATTGGCATGAGAACGCCATCTTACAACAGGATGATTTTTGGGGTTGTCATCCTCAAAATAATTAATGGGAACATGAATGTCTTTTCCGAGTTTTACATCGCGTTCGTACTCGAGTTTCAGTGTATCACTGTCATATTCACTGTGTCCGGTTACAAAAATCTGTTTTTTATCTTTACTTGCAATTATGTAGGCACCAACATCATCGGATTCTGCAATCAATTGAAGAGAAGAATTATTCTTAACATCAGAAAGTTCTACTGTGGAATATCTGGAATGTGGCGCAAGAAAAACATCGTCAAACCCACGAACTAACATTGATTTTTTTCTTAGAACCTTATGTTCAAACACACCAAAAATCTTTTTATCCAAAGATATTTTGGGTATGCCGTAATGATAATACAAGCCTGCAAGTGCAGCCCAACATATATGAAATGTACTTGTTACATTTGTCTTTGTCCATTCCATAATTTCTTTGAGTTCATTCCAATAATCTACATCCTCAAACTCAAGAAGCTCTACCGGTGCTCCGGTAATAATCATACCATCATACTTGGAGCCTTTGATATCATCAAAACTCTTATAGAAATTATTGATATGTTCTTCGCTTGTGTTTTTGCTGGTATGAGTGCTCGGACGAATAAAATCGAGCTCAACCTGAAGCGGGGTATTTCCCAAGAGTCTTATGAGCTGAGTTTCTGTAACAATCTTGGTAGGCATAATGTTTAAAAGAGCTATTTTCAGGGGTCTTATATCTTGCTTCAAAGCTCTCTTTTCAGTAATGCAAAAAATGTTTTCACCATGCAAAATACTGTTTGCAGGTAAATCAGATGGAATTTTTATAGGCATAATATTAATCCTCCATTTATTATAATATGAATCCGCAAGCATAACAAATCAGTGGAATTGTTATTATGGATATTATAGTTGATGAAACTGCTATATTTGTAGCGAAATTGTAGTCACTGTTATATTTTTGGGCAAATATAGGAACCATTGCAGCTGCAGGACAACTCGCACAGATTACCATTGCCATGGCGAGTATGCTATCAACTTTAAATAATTTCATTATAGCAATAAGCATTACCGGCGCAAGAATCAACCTGAAAAATACAGCACTGTATACATCAGGCCTTTTCAAGGAACTGACAATTCCTGATCTGGCAAGAAAACTTCCCAATATGAGCATTGCAAGCGGCGTGTTGAGATCAGCGATAAAGCTGACCGACGTATACACAACAGAGGGCAGTTTTATCTGCGTAACATATATCATCACCCCAAGCAGTACGCCTATAATGCCCGGATTGATAAGACCTTTAAAAGAAAATTTACTATTCTTGTTATCAAACTGATATTTAACAACAGACCAGGTCACAACATTAAAAACCGCAAGATATGTCGCCCCATAGAAAGTTCCGCTATCACCCAGACAAGCTTGCAATAACGGAATACCCATAAAACCGCAATTTGAAAGTAACGCAGAGTTTCTGCTGACAATGGACTTTTGCTTGTCCTTAACCGGAATAAAACAAAAATATGCAACAATAAAATAAACCAAATGAATTAATATGCTAATACCGATTCCCATAAGCATATTGTAAACATGTGAATAATCAATGGGTATATGATATGTGCGTATCAGTATACATGGTGTAACAACGGTAACCAAAACACCGGACATTTCAGATGTCCCTTTTTGAGTTATGATTTTAAGTTTTGTAAGAAAATACCCCGTCACGATAATCAGTAACATGACAAAAACTTGCTTTGTTACCAAATGTGACACAGTTGAAATTGCCATATAAACCTCCACTTTAATCACTATCAAAAACATTTTATCATAAACCTTAAATATTTTCAAGCATAAATAAAAGAGAGTTTAATTAACTCCCTTTTATTTATTTCCAATCCACATATTAAATATTTCTTTATATGCACATGTAAAATTTAACTTGCCGACATTTTCATTAGCAACAATATCTGTTTTTCCCACTTCGGCGCCATCGATGTAACAAACAGCTTCACCAACGACATCGCCTTTACTTACCGGTGCATTCAAGGATCCTTTTACCCTTAAAGACACATTGGGTTGAGCTGAAGAGTTTTTTTCATACAACACATCAATATCGTCCTTATATTTAACCTGCACGAAGTCCCGAAGCCCTTTATTTATTTTGACATCAGAAACATAGCTATCCTTTCTCACTATCTTCTGACTACCAAAGGTATTAAACCCATAGTTCAAAAGTGAAGATGCATCTGCTTGCCTTTCTTTTGAGGTTGGAGCATTCATAATAACAGCTATCAGATGCAAATTGTCTCTTTTTGCCGTTGCACTGATACAAAAACCTGCCTTTGATGTAGAACCTGTTTTTAGCCCTGTTGTCCCCTCGTAAAATCTTACAAGTTTATTAGTGTTGGAAAGCGTGAAGTTTCCGTTTCTGAGGCTATCCATCCATATTGTGGTATACCTGAATATATCATTATGCTTCATAAGTTCTCTGGACATCAATGCAATATCGTATGCCGTTGAATAATGATTTTCTGCGTCAAGACCATTGCAATTAACGAAGTTAGTGTTTGTCATTCCAAGCTCTTTGGCTCTGATATTCATCTTTTCCACAAAAGCTTCTGTAGTTCCGCAGATATATTCTGCCATAGCAACACAAGCATCATTACCTGACGAAACCGCTATCCCCTTTATAAGATCATGCACTGTCATTTGTTCTCCCGCATCCAAAAATATTGTGGAACCGCCCATGCTTTTAGCATACTCACTTGCGGTAACAACATCATTGTAGCCTATGTTTCCGCTATTAATCTCTTCCATAATAAGTAACAATGTCATTACCTTTGTAACGCTTGCAGGTGCCATTCGTTCGTGAGGATTTTGTTTATAAAGCACTTTGCCGGTTCCAAAATCCATAAGTAATGCGCTTTTGCAGGATAGTTCGTTTTCTTTAGCATATACACTGTTAAAAACCAAAATAATGCTGAAAATAAGTAAAAATATCTTTTTCCACATAAAATCACCCCATACAAAATTGTATGAGGTGATGTGGCTTTTCTATTACTAATCAAACAACAATTCTTTTGGAGATAATCAATTGTTGACGTTTTTTTAAACAGGTATCTTCGTCAAGATTGTTTAAAGTTAAAATTTCATCGACAGTGGTGTTGTATCTTTTTGCAATATCCCACAATTCCTCATTTTCATCAGCATAATAAATTGTTATTCCCGACTGACTTTTTTTATTGATTTTTGCCTCTTCGTCAAAAGTAATGCCGGACAAAACATTATATTTTACCTCATCAAAAAACAAGGTTTCAAGCTCTATAACCATGCGTACTTCAATATCTTTTCCGCTTTTTAAGACAAAACCGGAATGTAAAACACTAATTGTATAATTTGCAATTGTTTTACTATTTATATATGAACTTTCCACCTTAAAAGAAAAAGGAATTTTACTATTAAAACCATTAATTCTATCCGAGTTTTCAACATCAGAATACAAAAACTTTACTTCGGAATATCCGTTGAAAATGCAAAAACCCTCGTGGCATGATACATTATCTATAAATGGTTTTGCTGAAAAATTATAAATTTTTTCAATTTCATATGTTTCATCTAACGAAACTGTATCGTTAACTGAAAATGATTTTACTAACGAATCTTTCACCTCAATACAATCAATATCAGCTTTGCAAATACTTAATTTATAATCCGGACTGTATACATCCGTGATTAAATCATAATTCTTTTCTTCATACCCCTTAACCACAACCTCAACAGTTCCTTCATAAGATAATACTGTCCCTTGATCGGATGACAGCACATCAAAATCC
>JAEIGA010005873.1_pt1 | contig 18669 bp, 13 predicted proteins | sample 9270691 | NCBI WGS metagenome assembly JAEIGA01 (sample SAMN17057246, study PRJNA624740) | gut metagenome | biome: biome; isolation source: fecal sample | host: Bos grunniens | place: China: Xizang | collected 2019 | reverse complement strand
TGAACCACCAGTTACATTTACAGCGTACGCCCAGTCGTTTCCAGATGGGTGGCTAAAGATTACTGAACAGTTGTTAAGGGTAAGCTCTACTCCTGTTACGTTATCGACGCTAATACCGCGAATATCGTTAGAGCCTACACGCTCAGTTGTAACATCAATGTTAAGGTCGTTAACTACAATATTTGCATTAGCAACTGTTGCGCGGATAGCACGTGATGCAGAAGATGTAAGAGTAAAGTCAGCACCATTGATTACAATAGGGTTTGCAGTTGAAGCCAAAAGCACCTCTGAGATAGCAAGATTCTCAGTAAATGTGAACTCACCACCATTCTCGCAGATGTAAGCAAGTGCCTCAACGCCAGTCTTAACAGCGCTATCGCCATTCTCATCAACAGCAGCCTCAGCATCAACTGTAGCACCCTCAGTTACAACTGTAGTACCCTCTACAAGAGCACCACTATTAGACACGATTGCACCCTCGCCCTGAACAGTCAAAGTACCACCATTAAGGTTTACAAGAGCATCTGCATTCTCGTTCTCAATAGTGATAGTAAAACCGTTAAGGTTGATTACAGGGTAAACAGCTGCAGCTGCGCGTGTAGCCTCAGCAAGGTCAGCTGCAGTAACAGTGATATCGTTAAGTGCGATAACCTCTTTGCCAGCCATTAGGGCCTTGATAAGCTCAACACCATTAGTAACAGCAGCCTGATAATATGGAGACTCCTCGAAGTTACCCTCGTTCTCGAAAGCTGGGTTGATAGTAACAGTTGCCTGGTTGTAGTCAGTCAAGATAGGACCGTAGATAGTTGTAAGGTAGTTAGCCTGAACAGGAATTGCTGTGTTGAAGTTAACAGCAGGAAGTGGCTGAACGCTATCCTCAACAGTCATAATGAACTGAACAGTACCGTTCTGTGTGCCAAGGATATAGTCAGCAAACAATGTCTGCTCACCCTGAGTTGTTGGCTCACCAGCATACAAGTATGCATCAGATGTGTAGTCTACAGTCTTTGTTTTAGTAACAAGCTCGCTTGACTGCTTTGTAAGAGCATCGTACTTCTGATAAGTAGCAGCTGTATACTCGATAGTTGCACCAACCAACTCGCTGTAAATCTCGTCGATATCGTTAGTCATAACGCGCAACTTAGCGAATGGGCGCTTAAGCTCGAAGCCAATCTGTGATGAGCTGCTGAACTTCTCAACAAAGAAAGTACCAGTGTAAGCATCACGGCTCTCGTCCATAGCGTTCTGTGTGCCGATAATCTCGATGTTACGAAGGTCCTCAGCATTGTAGTGAAGAGCAGCCTCAGAACCCTGAGCTACGAAGTCTGCCCATACAACGAATGTATAGTCACGACCTGGGATAAGGCGCAACTCAAATGTTGTAGAGGTGTTAAAATCCTCGAACTTCTCGACACGCTTAGCCTTAGTGTTGCTCGCGTCAAACACCTCAAGGATGTAGCGGATATCGTACTCCGCTGCAAGGTTGATGTTACCGATGGCACCCTTAGCGCTATCGTTGTCCATAGCACGGGTAACGTCAGATGGAAGTGCTACTGAAAGCACAACGTCTGTCTCACCACCTACGTTTGCGTCGAAGGACTGATCCTTCATACATGATACTGCACCGAGTATCAATGTAGCAAATAATAGAAGCTTTTTCATAGTGTAAAAAGTTAATAATTAAAATTTGTTGTTTATAATTTATCCGTATCAAAAAGCAACATCTCCACAAAACTTATCAGCTGATTATGAGTGATATACACCAGCCGAAGTATCACAATATCCACGACACCTCAGCATATAATCGGCTAAATAAGCCTGTCTAAATGGTTGCTATACACTGCAAATGTAAGCAAAATTTCGCAAACTACCAAGTATTTTAAATAAATAAATTAGTGCAATTTTTACCCCCCCCCGTTCAAAATGGCTGTTTTTCAACACTTTATGGATATAACTTATTTGGGGAAGTATAAAAGACAGCCGAGAGAGCAGACTTTTTAAGTGAAAGGTGAAAACTGAGAACTGAAAAGTGTGGTGCGCTTCGCGCGAGATTTATAAAAGGGCCTAAAGGGGAGTTAAGGGGCCTAAGAGGCCTGAGGGGCCAAAGGGGGAGTTAGTAATTAGTAAAACCCTTTCTGCCACTTCTGCCCCTTTTGCCCTTTCAGCGTAGCTGTCGCTTGCAAAAGCGAAACAGACACAAACCCTCAGGGCTGCACAACCCAATTTCTTGTCAGAAAGGGCATAAATAATTAGTAATTAGTAGAGAGTAATTAGTAATAGTTTTGCTTGGAACAAGCGATATATAAACATTAAGGGCTGCACGACCAGTTTTCTTGTCAGAAGGGGTCAGATGTGGCCTCGATAAAGAGATTGCCCCAGATGGGACATACTTGGCGTATTTCCCATTTGGGGCAATGATTGAGAGGTCGCAGATGACCCCTTATCACAAGAAAACTACTCTAGAATTTCATCTATAATCCACTCTGCACCCCCAACCTTATCTATTACAAAGAGAACGTAACGGATATCGCAGATGATATTACGGCATAGGGTCTCATCGAACTCGATATCAGACATTGTAGAGAGCCAGGTGCGGTCGAAGTTGATACCGATAAGCTGACCCCTATTGTTAAGCACTGGCGAGCCAGAGTTACCACCGGTAGTGTGGTTGGTAGCGATGAAGCATACTGGCACAGTGTACTTACCATTTAGGTTCACACCCCAACGACCATACTCTTTAGTAGCGTGAGAATCACGCAGAGCCTGTGGCACATTGTAGTCGTAGATATCTGGGTTATCCTTCTCGATGATACCCTCAAGGGTAGTCTGTGGAAGGTGATACTCGCCATCAGCATACTCGTAGCCAGCAACCTTACCATAAGCAACACGAAGTGTGAGGTTGGCATCTGGGAAGAAGGCGCGCTCGCTATCCCACTCCATCAACGCCTTAACGTATGGACGGAACCAACGCTCGATATCGGGGTGGTTGCTGAAATTACGGTATGTATATGCCTTCACGCGCTTCTGGATAGGAGCGATGGCAGCAACGAACTCAGCTACTGGATCCTTCTTAGCAGCCTTAACACTAAAGCCCTCGACAGTACCAAGCTTTGTGTTGTCGTAGAGGTAGTTAGCATAACCCTCAGCACCACCGTGCTTCTCGAACAAAGCACGCAACTCTGGTGAAATGAAGGTACCATACTTCTCGTACTCCTTAAGCATAGCGATAGCAAGCTGGCGGTCTACATTTACATCGAAATCCTTATAGAAGAGCTCAGCCATAGCCTGCTTCTCAGCCTTGCTAAGCTTATCATTGAGAGCGATATTCACAACAGCCTGAATCTCGATACCACGCAAGGTCTCGGTGTACAATTCATAGTTGAAATAGCCCTCCTGGTTACGAGCGTAAGCTGCTGAAAGTGAATCGAGAAGGTATGCCTTATCAGGGTTCTCGGCGCGGAAACGAGCCTCGTAAGCCTCCTTCTTAGCTACAGTACCGAGGCGGTTGATACCCTTAACCTCGCCCTGCCACTTCTTCCAAGCATTAGCAATGTTTGCCTGCTTAGCTGCATACTGGATACGTGTCTTTGCAGACTTCGCCTGTGCCTCGCCGATGATATCAAGACGCTTGGTGCGAAGCTCAATCTTGAGGGGATCAGAGATCTCAGCTACATACTTCACAGCGTCAGATGGGATATACTCCTGAGTGTTGCCAGGGAAGCCATAGATCATAGTGAAGTCACCCTCCTGGATGCCATCAGTGCAAATCTCGAAGTGACGAGCTGGCTTATATGGCTTATTATTAGCACTATACTCGGCTGGCTCATTCTTCTCGTTAGCGTAGATACGGAATACTGAGAAGTCGCCAGTGTGGCGTGGCCAAATCCAGTTATCGTTGTCGGCACCAAACTTACCGATAGTGGTTGGAGGCGCACCTACAAGGCGTACATCGTTGAACTCACGATATACAAAGAGGTATGCCATATTGCCGTAGTACATAGACTCCACGCGTGCAGTGTAGCCCACGCCCTCAGCCTTAGCCTTGGCAACAATCTCCTCCTTAGTCTCGCCCGCAGCGATGCGCTCGGTAACATCCTCCATACGAACAAGGATATGCACCTTAAGACCTGGGCAGTAGAGCTCCTCGTCGTGGTTCTTAGCCCAGAAGCCATCGGTTAGGTAGTCGTGCTCTACAGACGAGAGCGCCTGAATAGCATCGTAACCGCAGTGGTGGTTGGTAAGAAGAAGACCCTTCTCCGATACAATCTCACCAGTGCAACCGCCGTCAAACAACACCACAGCATCCTTCAACGAGGCCTGATTAATCGAGTAGATATCCTCCGCAGAGAGCTCGAAGCCCTTAGACTTCATATCGTCAATGCGGCTTGCAATAAGCGACGGAAGCCACATACCCTTGTCGGCAACAGCCGAGAATGTTGTTGCACAAAGCAACGCGAAAAGTAGTAAGGTTTTTTTCATAACTATTTGATATTTAGATTATTACAAATAACAAGATGGCAGAGCCTCGATAAAGCACTCCAACTCCTTGCAGAGGCACTGTACAGGCAGACCCATAACATTGTAGAACGAGCCCTCGATGCCCTCGATGCCGACATAGCCTATCCACTCCTGAATGCCGTAGGCACCAGCCTTATCCATAGGGCGATAGTTGGCGATGTAGTACTCTATCTGCTCATCACTAAGCTCCGCAAAGCGCACAACACTGCGCGAAGAGAAGGTATGCTCGCGCTCGGCACTGCGCAGTGTAACACCCGTAACCACGGTGTGCTCCGAGCCCGATAGATCGGCAAGCATCTTGCGCGCCTCAGACTCATCTTGAGGCTTGCCAAGCACCCTGCCATTAAGCACGACAACGGTATCTGCAGTAATAAGTATCTCATTATATCCCAACACATTAGGATAGTTTGTACTCTTCAAAGCCGAGAGGTATGGCGCAACCTCCAAAGCATCCAACGTGGCAGGATAGGACTCCTCACACTCAAACTTCGAGGCAAGAGTGTACTCGATACCCGTAGCCGAGAGTAGTTCCCTACGTCGTGGAGAAGCAGAGGCGAGGATGACTTTGCAGCCCCTCAATTTTTCATGTAGCAACATCTTATACCTATATATATTATTTCTCCGATATAAGGTCTGGGCGCAGCGCCTTCGTACGACTCCACGCCTGCTCATCCTGCCACTTCTCAATCTCGGCAAAGTTACCCGAGAGCAAGACATCAGGCACCTTCCAGCCATTGAACTCCGCAGGACGGGTATAGACTGGTGGAGCAAGAAGATTATCCTGGAAGCAGTCGGTAAGCGCCGAAGCCTCGTCACCAATAGCACCAGGAATGATCCGCACAACTGAGTCGGCGATAACACACGCAGCCAACTCTCCACCCGTAAGCACATAATCGCCAATCGAGATCTCGCGAGTGATAAGATGCTCACGGATGCGGTAGTCGATGCCCTTGTAGTGACCACAGAGGATGATGATATTCTTCATCAACGATAGGCGGTTAGCCTCGTGCTGATTGTAGGTGATACCATCTGGAGAGGTGAAGATAATCTCGTCGTAGTCGCGCTCAGACTTAAGCTTCTCGATACAGCGGAACACTGGCTCAATCTTCATCACCATACCAGCCTCGCCACCAAAGGGGTAATCGTCGACCGTGCGACGCTTATCGTCGGTATAGTCGCGGAGGTTGTGAACATATATCTCTGCGTGACCCGACTCCTGCGCGCGCTTAAGTATTGACTCATTAAGAGGCGAGGACAACAACTCCGGCACTACAGATATAATATCTATACGCATATTTTAGCCTTTGTAGTTAATTTCGTTATTAAGCACCTCGGTAATAAATGGGTTGTAGAGGGTCTCGTGACCAATGGTAGAGCTATCCTCGTGACCTGGGTAGATGGTAACATCGTCACCAAGAGGTACAATCTCCTCCAAGATAGACTTCATAATCCACGAGTAGTCGCCACCAGGGAGGTCGGTACGACCGATACTCTCCTTAAAGAGTGTATCGCCAGTGAACAACACCCTCTCCGCCTCATTAAACAACACCACGTGACCTGGGGTGTGACCTGGAGTCTTGATAACACGCAACTTAGTTTCGCCAAACTTCACAACCTCATTCGTATCAAGGTCTATATCGATCTCTGGCACCTCGTTGCACTTAAGACCGTAGACCATACCGCCAGATGAGGCATCAATAAGGAACTTATCCTTCGACGAGCAGGCGAACTTCACACCATACTCCTCCTTAAGCCACTTCACACCCTGCGTGTGGTCGAAGTGTCCGTGGGTATTTACCGCCATAACAGGCTTTAGCCCCAACGATGCAATCAGCTCCTTAAGCATTGCATTCTCCGCCTCGGACATATTGCCCGCATCGATAACGACAGCCTCGTTTGTGGTATCCCACACTAAATACGTATTCTCTCTAAATGGGTTGAAAACAATTCTTTTAATCTCCATAACTTACTCTATTTCAGCTTTTAATGTAATATTTTGGACACCACTAACGGCAGTCGAATAGACCTGCAACACTCTATAGAAGTGCCCCTTAGGAGCCTTTTTCGGATCAACGGTGATGTTTAGCACACCCTCCTCGTTAGGTTGCACTGGCTTGCGCTTATACTTTATCGTTGTACACGAACAGCTTGTGCGCACCTCGGTAATGACCAACGGTACATCCCCCGTGTTGCGAAACGCAACTCGCAACTCCTGCTTATCATCATCCTGCGAAACAAGACCCAAATCTATGACCTTCTCCGCAAACTCAATATCCGCCCCCTTGGGCTCATCAGCATATAGTGGCAACGAGACCAACGCGGCAAAGATAGTGAGCACCATTAGCACTCCATATCTCATTTCCTAACCTTTAATTCGTATGTAATCTTACCAGCCTGCACGGTTCTGTCACTTGGCTTGAACTTCGCACCTCTTGCCGCCTTCAATATCTCCTCGTGCACCTTAACATCCGAAGTCGTAGTACCACGCTGCTCGATATTAGCCGCAACGACGTTACCATCACTATCAATCTGCACCGCTACCACAACCGTAGCATTCCAGTTAAACTTGCCGATAGCTGGCATAGGCAACTCCTCACGCAAACCGCGACCACTAAGACCCTCGTCAAGGAAGAAGTTATCGTCAATGAGGTTGTAACCACCACCCTCGCCACGATTCGACTCCTGGTCGCCATTCGAAGCAAGGCGGTTACCCTCAGCCTCAAGCTCTTCGACATTACCAGTTACGGGCTTAAACATCGCCTTATTGTTTAGCGTCTGTGTCTCAGGCTTAGCACCCTCGGTTTGCTCGTGCTGCTCGATAGATGCCTCCTCAACATGGGCTGTGGTAGCCCTCTCGCTACGCACATCCTGAGATGGGGTCTGCACCTTTTCTGGCTTCACAACCTCCTCCTCAAACTCCTCGAACTCCTCAATCACAATCTCGGCAGGGGGAGTCTGCTTCTCAGATAGATGCACATTTAAAACGCCGTAGCCAAGCAATATAGCAAGCAATAGCAACAACAGAAGTGTTATTACCAAGGCATAGCGACGCGCTTTTTGATCCTTTTGATTGTAATTATCCATTATCTACTCTTTGTGGCAAGTACCATTTTATACTTCTGCTCACGTGTTAGGTCGATGATATCCACCAACACATCAACAGTCACCTTCTCATCGCAACGTAGCGAGATATATGGACGATCCTCAACAGGGCGATCGGCATACTCGGCATAGTGCACACGTAGCGCACTCTCCACCTCGTTGATATCGGTATATTTCTCACCACGATTGATCACATACTGAAAACCCGTAGGACTACTATTATCACCTACTATCGACAACGTGATAATCGAAGGATCTCCCTCGGTACTTGATGACGATGGCAGAGTGAGCTTAACCGAGTTATTCGGGTTTATAAGCGTTGTGGCCATAATAAAGAAGACCAACAACAAGAAGACAAGGTCGGTCATCGAAGATGATGAAAACGCCGAGTCTATCTTAGAACTTCTCTTAATTGCCATAACTCAACTATTTTTGTACTGGCTGGTTTAGGATATCCATAAAGGCTATCGTAGTAGCCTCCATTCTAAATACAAGGCGCTCGATACGCGCTACGAGGTAGTTGTGAGCAAAATATGCTGGGATACCTACAAGCAAACCACCCACAGTAGTCACCATCGCAGTGTACATACCCGATGAAAGCTGACCAAGCTCAATAGCGCCAGAGGTGTTTGCCGACATCGAGATAAACACCTGCACCATACCTACTACAGTACCCAAGAAACCAATCATTGGCGCACCACCAGAGATAGATGCCAACCATGGAAGACCAGACTCAAGCTTGGCAACCTCAACATTTGCAACATTCTCTATCGCTGTCTGGATATCCGACATTGGGCGACCAATACGCTCGATACCCTTCTCAATCATACGCGCTACTGGCGAGTCGGTACGACGGCATAGGTCGATTGCAGCGTTGATATTTCCCTCCGAGATAAAGTCGCGAATGCGATTCATAAAGTTGTTGTCGAGCTGTGTAGCCTTGCGGATTGCGATGAAGCGCTCCACGAAAATAAAGATCATCACCGCAGCTAAGAGTACAAGCACCCACATTAGCCAGCCACCCTCCGAAAAGAGCTCCCAGAAACCTACAGAGAGGTTTGTAGTAGCCTCCGTAGCAGCCTCTGTAGCCTCAAGTGTTTCAACCGCACCCTGTGCAAGTTCCTCGGCACCCTGCGCCAAAGGATTAGTAGTTAAGATGTTCATAACAGTAAAATTTTTAATTATTATTTATTAATTCTATTTTCTCTATTTGCAATGTGTCACGCTCTACTATCTCTAACGTGCTAATCTCTCGATTATTTTCTTGCTCCACGCTGAGCGTATCACTCTCAACCCTCTCGTTGGTCACATCCTTAAGCCTGCTACCACCTCTACCAAAGCGGGTTCTGAGGCTCTGTCTTAGATCCGAGAAGGTGTCGAAGCTCTCGTTGTAGTAGAATCCAATACCAGACTCCTGCATACCCTGGTTCTCACCATAGCGGTCGATAGTCTGCGTGAAGCCTCTAAAGCGCATCACACCCTCAGGGTCGATAAGCCAAGTGATAAACGCCTCACCCACAAAGTTGGAAGCCTTCTGCATAGCCTGCGCCGAGGCATCCGAGAGGTAACCGCCCTCCAACTCCACTATAAGGCGGTTGTTAAACCAGCTCTTCGAGAAGCCAAAGTCCACCTCATCGCCCGAGATGTTATTTCGAGGACGATAGCGAAGGATGATATTATAATCCTCGCCCGAGAGCCAGTTACTCAACTGATTCGAAAGCAACTCGAAGCCTGTAGTTGCTGAGAGCGAAGCTCCCGTAACTCCAGTATCCTCTGCCGAGAAGCAGTTGGCTGCCAACAACCAGAACATCTGCGTAGCTATGGCGTGCTGGTCGTTCAATGCCGACTGCACGATAGTCTGAATCTCAGGAGCCACATTCGGAACCTTGATATCGAAGGTCGGGGTTGGCGACTTAAGCTTATCGGTAAGCTTGATATAACAATCCACGGGCACTGCGTGCGAAGTGTCGAAGCCCTGAACCGAGCTACCAATCAACGGACTAAGCGAAGCCTTCGTGCTATAGACAGCATCGAGATTCACCTCAGCATCCTTAGGATTACCACTCCAGTGTATCGTCGAGCCTGGCACAACGGTAAAGAGCTTATTGATGATGTTTGACAAGGTAAAGAGGTACGTACCCTCCGAGATCTTAACATCACCATTCATCTCAAAGATACCTGCCTCGGGCACAATACGCAAACTTAACTCACCAGCACCCTTAGCCTTGATGATATCACCCATTGTAGGGTCGATAACCAGCTGCATCTCGATATTTGGCAGAACGTTGATATTCATATCGACATCCAACATCGAGGCATTGGTTTTATCCAACCTTGCACGCATATCGTGCGCCATCATCAGACGTGTTAAGAAGTCGATAGAATCGACCTTCTCGATGTTTGGTGTTACGAAGGTTACGAAGTTGGCATACGAGACTGTCTCCTTGCGCTGCAGCGGTAGGAAGAACTTAGAGTTCTCTGACGTGGTAACATCTATGTTCATCTTCGTACCTCGTCTATCACCCTTTATCGTAGCATCTCCCGTAGCGTAGATATGACCGTAGAAATTATCATTGTCGGTAGTCGTGGTATTCAAGACCAACATCTTATTTACATCGAGAGCCACATCATAGTTTACATTTCGCAACTGCGAGAGATTGACATCCACCGATAGAGAGCCAGTATTGCCATCCTCATCATAGATTGGAATGCGCGAAGCAAGCACATGGTTATTCGCGAAGGTAAACTTAGCCGAAGGAGCAATATAGCGCGCCTTAGTATAGCCCACCGTAGCGCCAAACGAGTTTACAAGCGCACTTCCCGTGAGCATCGCTCTACGACCCTCACCCGTGATATTGGCAAAGATATTCATCTTACCCGTCATATCCGTGAGCACACTCTTCAAAAATGGATTAAGCAGATTTATATCGGCATTTGCAATCGTAAAATCTGCCGAGTAGCTATTATCCCAAGGGCTGTAATAGCCATCCACAACGCTCTTATCCAGTCCCCTATCGCGAACAACGATATGGGCTCTATTAAGCACCTTATCCCACGATGAGGTTATATGCTGTGGTGCTACTGGCATACCATTAACCCTGATGCTATCGACAGCAATAGAGGCCTCGAACTCAGGGTTGCCAAATATCGATTTTGCCACAGCGTAGCCATTAGATAGAGCCTCAACCCTATATCCGATGCGATTCGTAAAGACCGAGAGACCCGATAAATCGAAGTTGTTGAAGAGCAGACTCACCTGGTCACCTATCGAGCTCGAGGCGACACCATCCACCACCAAATGCTGATCAGGACGAGCAATAAGGAAGTTCTTAATACTAATCTTCGACGGTTCGATATCTATGCCCTGAGAGGTCAAATCCCAGCGCTCCGAGACGTTATTGAAATACGACGGCTTTAGGTCGATATGCATATTGCGCTCGTTGGTCTGCTCGTTGAGCAACAACTCGGCTTGCAGTGCCACCATTGCAGAGTTACCCTCCTGCGACTTATCATCATACGAGGCTACGACATCGACCTTATTGTGGCAAACACCACTCTTAACACCGAGGTTCTTCATAATCGGACGAGTACCCAAGTAGAGTCCATCAGCGCTTAGCTTCACCTCCAAAGAGTCGCGCACCGAACGATTGTTAACATCGCACGCCCAGCCAGCCAAAATCCAGCCCTTATACTCTACAGCCTCCGACTCGCCAGAGAACATCACCTCGTCGCTCTTTGAGTTTAGCTTCAAGTCGAGACTCGTATTAGGAGCCACCACAAGACCCCCTGCGAAAGCCTCCAAAAGCGAGTTTATCTCCTCACCAGCCGTAATCTTGATATCAGTCCGGTCGTTAGCGCTACTACCCACATGCTCCACCATCTCCTCCGTGCCATCGCTATTGTAGAGCAACGGTACGAAACGCTTTAGGGTGTTGATGATATCACTCCAAGCCTCAACATAGGTCGCGTTACTATCGTAGTTTACGGTTGCAAAATCTGAGTTTAACACCACCCTCTTATTCGCGCCATAGTTCTGGCAATCGATATCTATCCTATCCTCCAAGAACTTACCTCCAGGGTACTCATACGCCATATCCGCGATGCTGATATTACCAGCCACACCCTCGGTCAATGAGCCTCGCAAGTCAACACCTACATTTGCCGATAGCACAGCGAGCGTATCTCGCTTATTAAGACCCAAGGCATTCAAATCGGCACGCTTCAACGACAACTGCGCCGTATATGCTGGAGCCTCAGCCTCGAGATCTATCTCAGCCTTAAGGTCAAACTTCAAATTCGGGTCAAACGACTTCAAATTTGCAGTGTACTCTCTGCCCGTAATGAATCCCTTACCCTCGATATTCGAGAAGGTGTAGTCGCCATAGTCCACACTCTCAACATCAACCGCGACATCTCCAACAATACCACCACTCTGAGCATCGCCTAAGCTACCATTGAACATAACATTCGAGGTTACAGAGCGTAGATTATTCACCGAGGCGATATTGCCGACATCGAGACCAACGCTTCGTAGCTCTCCCACCATAGCGGTGCGACCATCCACCATACGCCTTACACTCACGTCACCCGAGAGGTCTCCCGCGCCAGTCATAACATTTCCCGTAACTCTAAAGTCGCTAAGCAGACCGCCCATCGTAGCACGCATATCCACCCACGCCACACTCTCGGCTACATCTACCAACTTCCGAGAGACAGCTCCCGGTGCAAGACCCTCAGCAATACTTAAGACATCTGCCGAGGTGGTATAGAGTCTCTCCACACCAACCACATAGCGGGCATCACGCCAGTTAGGCAGACCCACAATATTACACTGAAGCGCCAAGTTAGTCTCGACACCCACCTTCAAACTCTTAATCTTACAAACCAAACTGCTGAGCACACCGTCAACACTACCCATAAGCGAGCGAACCTCCACGCTACGTCCCTCAAGCGACGGAACAAAGTAGGCAAGATCCTCGGCAGAGAGTGTCGATGGCGAGATATCTATATCAAGGTCTACATTTTGTGCAAACTCCTTATACTCCCTCCAGTCATCGCCCTTAAGCACCAACTTAGGCATTCGCATCGAGGATGAGCCAGTGCTGATACGCATATCCTCAAAGGCAATCTCTCCGCGATCGACACTGAGATTTCCCGTTAACGAGGAGAGCTCAAAGCCCGACTTCTCCTTAGCCGAGAGGCTCTCGATATCCATCGTAACAGCGCCACGCACCACGGCTAAATTAGCGATGTGGGCATCCATATTGTTGATGTACATATCACTAAAGTCGATACCATACTTAGGATTGCGGTGCTCTAACTTCTCAAGACAGAACGACAAATTCTGCGTCTCCAAATCATCGACATAAAGTCTGAAATTACCCTCGCCATCCCCACTTCGCAACTGCTCGACAATAGGCGAGATATTCATAGCGCCAGTGCTTAGCTCCCTCAGATAGAACTTTACACCCGAGAGCTTCGTATTGTTCAGACGCAAGCCATATTTAGAGATATTCAATCCATTGATATTTGTCGAGGCACGCGACACATAGAGCAACGTATCTTGATTGTAATCCTCGACATATAGTCCACGAATATTGACTCTTGAGAAGAGGTCGAAATCGATGCCGTCGATGCGGACCTCCGTACCCAAATAATCCGACGCATAGCTCGATGCTCGCCTTGCAATGGCATTCTGCACCGACTCGATATTAAGCACAAGGGTAGCGACAATAGGCAAAAATATCAACAACAAAACGATTGTCGATAGCACCTTTCCCAATATTTTTATACCTTTGCGCATTGAATTACTTTTTCGTGTTTTTGCGTTTACAGCAATTAACCTACAAAAGTAATAATTTTTCTATTAAAATAGAAAAGATTTTGACAAAAAGTTTGGGACAGCTCTATAAATTAGAGAAAACCAAACAACAAGAGACATTTTACAAACTTACAGAACATCCCTAACATTATGGATATTACAATACTTGGCATCGAGTCCTCTTGCGACGACACTTCGGCTGCGGTACTACGCAACCACACCCTGCTATCGAATGTAATTGCCTCACAGGCAGTGCATCAGAAGTATGGCGGTGTTATCCCAGAGCTCGCATCCCGCGCACACCAGCAGAATATAATCCCAGTGGTGGATACCGCACTTAAGGAGGCGGGCATCACCATCGACAAAGTCGACGCCATAGCCTTTACCCGCGGCCCAGGTCTTCTCGGCTCACTTCTTGTGGGCGTATCCTTTGCCAAGGGTCTATCTATTGCCAACAATATCCCTATGGTCGAGGTCAACCACCTTGAGGGTCATATCCTCTCCCATTTTGTTGACCTACCAGATAGAGAGTTAGAGCACCCAAACTTCCCATTTTTGTGTCTCCTTGTAAGCGGTGGTCACACCCAGATTGTGAGAGTTGACTCTCCGACAAAGATGGAGATTATCGGAACAACCATTGATGATGCTGCAGGCGAGGCATTCGACAAGTGCGCCAAGGTTATGGGACTACCCTACCCTGGTGGACCAGTTATCGACCGCCTTGCAAAGGAGGGCAACCCTACAGCCTTTAAGTTTGCAAAGCCTCACGTCGAGGGCGAGTTCGACTACTCATTCTCGGGTCTTAAAACCTCATTCCTCTACACCTTACGCGATGCCGTAAAGGAGGACCCCGACTTCGTGGAGAAGAACAAAGCCGACCTCTGTGCATCACTTCAAAAGACCATCATCGACATCCTCTTGGATAAGCTCGTTAAGGCTTCTAAGGCTACGGGTATCAAGGATATAGCTATCGCGGGTGGTGTATCAGCAAACTCGGGTCTACGCAACGGCATCACCGAGATCGGAAAGCGTCGCGGATGGAGAACATTCCTCCCCGAGTTGAAGTTCACAACAGACAACGCTGCGATGATAGCCTCGGCAGGCTACTACCGCTATATGGCGGGCGAGTTTAGCGACCTCGATGTATCGCCAGTAGCTCGTCTTCAGGATCTATAACAGCCCCAGCAATGAGCTCAGCAGTGCCATTTTTGGAGTATGGCAAGGTTATGCGCCAACGCCTTGGCGGTCGCATTCAGAAGCTCGCCATAGATGCTGGACTGAGCTGTCCTAACCGCGACGGAAGAGTCGGTTTTAAGGGCTGCACTTTTTGTCTTAACGAGGCATTTTCGCCAAGTTACTGCAGGGAGTGCAACTCTCTATCTATGCAACTCGATAGAGCTATCAAATTTCACCTCGCACGCAACCGCAAAGCTGACCACTACATCGCCTATCTACAATCAGGCTCAAACACTTACGCCGACAGCAACACCCTCAACAAAATCTACCAAGAGATACTATCAAACCCTCAAATATCGGGACTTATCATTGGCACACGCCCCGACTGCATCACTTCCGAAATACTCGATATTTTGGAGGATTTATCCCACGATAAATATATCGCCATTGAGTATGGCATCGAGTCGGTCTACGACACCACACTTACCCACGTAAACCGTGGTCACAATTTCCAATGCGCCATAGATGCCGTTGCCGATAGCAAGGCACGAGGTTTGGATGTTGGCGGACACTTTATCTTGGGTCTCCCCAACGAGAGCCACGACCAGATTATCGAGGGCGTATGCAAGATAAATAGCCTCGGCTTGGACTTTATAAAGTTTCACCAGCTCCAAATCTACCGTGGCACCGCCATGGAGCAGGAGTACATCTCTCACCCTGAGCGCTTTATGTTTGCAAACAATTATACGACAACTGATTACATCTTACTCCTTAGCCACGTAATACGCCGTCTCGACCCCACAATAGCCATCGAGCGACTAAGCTCACTCGCACCGCGCTACCTGCTACACCACTCCCCATTGCAGGGTATTCGACCCGACCAGTTGCGCAACCGTCTTATCCTCCAGATGCAACTTCTCAACGCCACACAGGGCGATCTCATCCGCAAAAGTATGGAAATTTCGGACCAACTTTAATCTTTTTATACCAAAGTGTTTGTTATTTAACAAAATATCACTACATTTGCTCTGCGGTATGCCAAAATAGCAACAATAGCAATCTTATTGGCAACCACAACAAACACAAAAACTTTTTGCATCGTGAAAAAGATACTACTTGGATTCATACTCCTTGTCACAATAATGACATCTTGTCAGAGTGGCGCAACTAACATTATGGGCAGGGACTCAAAGGTGGATATCACCCTACAGGTCACACCCCCAACAATGGATTCAACCCGTGGCGAGGGCATTGGACTCGATAGCGCATTGGGTGCTATAGATAACTTCAACAACAACAGCGAGCTATGGGATAGCTACGACCTACGATATATCCTCGAGATATACGAGGTCATAACAAATGGCTCAAATACCACTATCTCCGACACCCCTATCTACAAGCGTCAGGTGCTAACAACCGATAGCTACGACAACAAGAAGGTGAACTTCAAGATGCAGGTCGTGCCTAACCGTACATATATGTTTGTAGTATGGGCAGACTTTGTGGATGATGGCGAGAGCGATGATCTATACTACAACACCGCAAACCTACGCACCATTTCGCGCAAGACGGGCTACTCTCACACAGCTATGGAGGAGGCGTTGGATGCCTACCACATCAGCTCTACTAAGGAGATTAAGAAGTCATCTACGATTAACTTGACCCTTACACGCCCTATGGCGAAGTTGCGTGTTGTGGCGCTCGACTACAACGAGATTAGCAAATACTCAACGCCTACAAACGTAAGACTCAAGTTCGACACCGAGAACAATCCCGTTTACAGCACCTTCAATGCTCTAACCAACGAGATTAGCAATAACTGCGCTGAGCACACCTACAACTACTCTATAGATCCTATGCCTTATCAGGAGTACGCTGGCACAAACACCAACGGTGAGAGCGTATCGGGTCTTGTGCTCTTTAGCGACTACTTCTTCACACCTCGCAACATCACGGAGAATGAGAAGAACGAGTACCCCGTAAGCTTCAGTATGACAGTCATCTACAACAACAACGAGGAGATAAACCACTCTGTAGACTTCGACACTCAGATTCCTCTTAGCCGTAACTACCTCACAACCGTAGTGGGCAACTGCCTTACACAGAAGGAGAGCTTCGTAATCGAGGTTAACGACACATTGCTTGCAGGAGCAGAGATAACTGAGAATTAGTAATTAGTAATTAGTAATGTTAAAAGTCTGCGACTTTTTATTAGGGAATTTAGGGAATTTAGGGAGATGGTATTAAGCGAATCACTAAACTCACTAAACTCCTTAAATTCTCTAAACTCTCTAAGGAAATTAAGGAAGTTAGGGAATTTAGGGAAATTAAGGAAATGGTATCACGCAAAACACTAAACTCCCTAAACTCCTTAAATTCCCTACTTTTCACTTTTAGTGCGCAAACACCTTACCCAACTGTCTCTCCTGCTTCTCCTTTGACGGTGTAGGATACTTCAGTTTGTCGAGCTCCTCGACAGCATTAGCGATATCCTTAAGTAGCATATCTGCCATATCGCGCGACATACCCTGACGGATGACAATACGCATAACCACAATATCGTCGATACTCTTCGGGAGGGTATAGGCTGGCACCATCCAACCACTCTGCTGTAGCCTATCCTGCAAGTCGAAGAGCGTCCACTTAGCATTTTTGCGCCACTCCTCGCTTAGCGACCACACAAAGAGAGGATTCACAACCTCCTTCGAGTAGTTCTCAAAGCACTTCATCTTGCCGATGCGCTCGTGGCAGTAGCGGGCAATCTCCATACTATTTTGCTGTATGCGCGTGTAGCCCTCGCGACCGAGGTGGATGAAGTTGTAGTACTGACCAAGTATCTGCGCCGCTGGACGCGAGAAGTTAAGACCTACCTGCGTAACCTCAGCACCGAGATAGTTTACCGAGAAGTTCATCTCGTCGGGGAGGTACTTTTTATCTCTCCATACTACCCAGCCCAAACCCGGATATACAAGACCAAACTTATGACCCGAGGTGGAGATGGAGATAACATTCTTTAGGCGGAAGTCCCAGCGTGTCTCAGGGCTCACGAATGGCAATATAAAGCCTCCCGAGGCGGCATCCACGTGGATAGGGATATCGTAGCCCGTGCGAGCATTAAACTCCTCCAACGCCCTATCCAACGCCTCTATATCGTCGTTAAGACCCGTCCACGTAACACCCGCAATGGGGACAATACATATAGTGTTCTCGTCGCAGTGGTTGAGCGCATCCTCCACACATAGTGTACGCTTCTGGTTTGTAAGCGGCACTTGGCGAAGCTCTATCTGCCACAACTGACAGAACTTCTCCCACACCACCTGCATACCCGAACTCATAACAAGGTTGGGCTTCGCCACCGACTTACCCTCCGCCATACGGCGCTTACGCCAGCGCAACCAGGCAGCTACACCGCCCAACATACAAGCCTCCGAGGAGCCGATACCCAAAGCACCGCACTTCGAGTCACCCTCTTCGGGCGTGTGCCATAGGTTGGCAAGGATATTGATACAACGGCTTGCCATAACAGCCACACGCGGATACTCCGTCTGGTCGATGTAGTTCATCGATATAGCCTCGTTCATAAGGCGCGTGGCATACTCATCCATATAGGTCGTCACGAATGTGGCGAGGTTTAGGCGCGGTTGTGTCTGCGCGTATGTCTCATCCTTGACCATGTGGTAAGCAATCTCTGCGGATGTCATCTTCTCTGGGATTGTCATTGTAGGCGCAGGGTGCACCATCTCCTCTGAGCCATAGACGGCGGTAGCCTCGTTACTCTTTTTCATCTCTTTCATACATATCAAATTTAAAGATTCACGAGGATTACAGACAGAAACTATGCCACAAAAAGTGATAAAATTGAAAGTTTTTGGAAAAAAGTTGTAAAAAAATTTGCAGGATTAAAAAAAAGCAGTACCTTTGCACCGCAATTCAAAAGCAACGGGATGTAGCGCAGTCCGGTTAGCGCACCTGCTTTGGGAGCAGGGGGTCCCAGGTTCGAATCCTGGTATCCCGACAGAATGAGGTCAGCAAGTTCGCTGACCTTTTTTGTT
>JAEIGA010005872.1_pt1 | contig 18670 bp, 14 predicted proteins | sample 9270691 | NCBI WGS metagenome assembly JAEIGA01 (sample SAMN17057246, study PRJNA624740) | gut metagenome | biome: biome; isolation source: fecal sample | host: Bos grunniens | place: China: Xizang | collected 2019 | reverse complement strand
TTCATCTTTTTGCTGTGATTCTTCGTGGTGCCACCGGGATTCGAACCAGGGACACAAGGATTTTCAGTCCTTTGCTCTACCAACTGAGCTATGGCACCATCGTTTATGTTTGCTAACTTTGTTTTAGCGAGTGCAAAGATAAGGAGTTTTTTTTATTCTGCAAACTTTTTTGCAAGAAATTTTATATATTTTTTCAATATTTTTTCAAATCCACTATCAACTCACTAAAAATAAGTCACTTATACAAACTTCTATTTTTATCTAAATCACACTACTCTTTAACACATCTTACAGGCATTGCGTTTGCGCGGTGCATAGAGCGCGAAGTATCAATTCCGTTCCAGACACGAGTTGCTGTATTTAGATCGAAGTATAGAGCCTTAGCATCCGCGTCAGCGGTTGTAGCGCTCCAATAGTATCCTGACCATGGCACTGGAAGTGTCTCATCGTCATTAAAGATATCGAGACGGCAATCGAGATAATTACGGCGGCCCTGAGCCGTAAAGAAGTACTCGCTCTGTGTTGCTTCATCCACCAAGTGCCAGCCATACTGTTTCTGCGCTTCGTTCCACATCTTCTCATCATCTGCGGCAGCGATGATAAGGTTTTCAAAGAGATTATTTGCAGGCACGCGCCAACCTGCAGGGCATGGGTCGTAGAGGCTCTTGGTCTCGGCACTCCATAACTCCTCACCGCTATCAGCATAAAGCCAATCGTAACCATTCTCTTTTACACCCTTGATGAGCGACATAGGATTTGCAATGGACCACGCAACTGTTCCCTGCTCAGCTGTGGAATCCACATACTTAAGCTTTGTCTCGTAGCCCTTGACATTATAGAGTAAATCATCGTGATTTCCAGGGAAGTTATACGCCTGAGGACCAACAAACGGATCTTTGCGCCCCCACTGGTAATACATTCCGTATGAGCTATATATCTCTGTGCCAACTGTCGAGCCATTGCTATTAAGTTCTGCACCAAGGTTAATGTTCATCATAGTCATACCATTAAGTTGCACAGCATCTGCTGTAATATCACTATTTGTAACCCACACATGCCAGCTCCAAATAATCTCACCATCGGCATTATAAGCACCAATAAGGGCATTACCAGGATATACCATACCCTCGTTATCCACATCCTCCTCGAGATAGAACGACGCCTCCATCTTACCTTCAGCATTCTCGCGCATATCGAGATACTTAATAAGGTTTGATTTAGTCTGCCATAGAAGCTTTACCTCCGCGGTTGCAAGCGTTGTATTATCATCACCACCCTTCAATGGATCGAAAGCATATCTATGCTTAGGCGCTGTAGCCACAAAGCAGTTTGCGGCCTTAGTAAATGATATAGTTTCGGCAATGGCGAGAAATACGCTCAATGTACGAGCATTACCCGTAGGAGTATAACCCTTGAGCGAGAGTGTTCCACTGCGCACCTCACCATCCTCGAACGAAGTAGGAGCAGTGACAGTGATTATACCATCATACATATCAATAGCATCAACACTCCATCCTTTAGGCGTAGATAAAACCCTAATAGAGGAGATGTTGCGACTATCGAAAGTTGTACTACCTTGCAAACCTGCATCGGGGACAATGATACTACCCGATGGCACTTGCAACATATTACTCTCATCCTTACTACAAGCACCAAGTGCTATACAAAGACCTATAACTAAAAAGATTGAACAGATAACTCTTTTCATATTTTGCATACTTTTTATCTCTACTGTATATTTAACTCTACAATTGAAACTTTTATTTTAGGGTGGTTCTCCAAGATAGCACTTCTTAGACTCTCAGCCTCATTGCGAGCAGCAAATGTTCCTATAGCGAAACCTGCACCTCGGCGTGAAATACGCTTCTCAGGGGCTGACATAGCAATGGTATTACGCAAAGACTCGCTAATCTCGCTACACTCCAACAATACAATATATCGATGTCCCGATGGCTGAGCAACGCTCTCCTCGCCACCCTCCTCTTCAGGCTCGCTGAGGTTCTCCATCTTACCATCACGCCAACAACACACCTGTGGTTCCTTAAACCCTCTATCAATAAGCACCTCAACAGCCTTATTAGCCTCCTCTTCTGTCTCAAAGCCTCCGACATAGTAGCTGTAGCCCGCCTCATCCTTAGTAATATATAGTGGCTTTGCGCCCTTCATAACGCTCATAGCTTGCTTATTACGAAATACCCCCAACAGAACACGATATATCATACCACGCTCATATACCTTAACATGCGGTATCGGATTGGCATCACTATAGTAATCTACCTTACCGAACGATAGAGGTTCATACTCAACAAACGATCTACGCTCAAGTGTCACTGGCTGGATGGCATACTCTGGTGATTGTATATTTTCATAAACACCCTGCAATGAATCTGCCGCCTTATTTAATCCCATCTCTCTGGCAAAATCGCGCTCAAAGGCTACAAGCGTATGGCGACCTATGGCGTAGTGTGCCAAAGCATCCAGAGCATAGCGACCATCCTCATTTGCACATCGTTGCTGCATAGAACTATAGTCCATAGAGGAGTTATCCAAGAGGTCATATAGACCATAACGCTCAAGGATATAGCCATAGGCGTAATACTTAGTATTGAGAATAAAGTTCCAATACTTATCAATCACCGCACCAAGCGAATCAGCCTTATCTCTGAGTGTTAGATAGTTACTAAAAATCTCCTCACCTTCACGCTCCTCGGTGGCTATTTTATATGCTCGGGCACTACGACCAAGACGCGTATAGATAGATATATACTCCTCGACAAGTCGTGGCATAGTTTCATCATAGCGTTGTGCCATCTTAAGATCTGAGTAGCTACCAGAGCCCAGCGAGCGAGCTATGACACTATTAAGGATAAGTTGTTCATGTTCTGTCTTATCATTTCGAACGCCTAAATAATCATCCTTATCATCAGCACCACCCGACTTAGCCATATCACGGATGATGTATCTCTGCTCCATAGCAGCTATCTGATAATCGACTCTACGGCGACTCTTCCTCACGGTTAAGATCTCCTTTTCGTAATCTACAATCTGAGATGCGATTTTTTCAACCTCCGCCTCACTATCTACCTCACCTTTATAATGGATATAGCTATCGCGAGCCTCAGCAATGAGTATGCGCAATGAATCCTCATTATCCAAAAGGAGACTATGCTTGTCGCACAACTCCATATAGCGAGGATCTTGGTCAATCGTATCGTAGAACTCTATCTCCATCTTAACAGAATCAACCAAAGTTGAATCCACCTGCGCAAAGGTTACGACAGACACAAAGAGTAAAAGTAGTGTTGTTATATACTTTGTCATATCTATTTCCAAGAGCGAATAAACAATAACTGAATAAAGCCAAATATCTCCAAACGACCTATAAGCATCAAGAGCGTGGAATTTAGTTTTAGCACAATAGGCAACTCAGAAAAGTTTGACATCGAGCCTATCTCTCCAAAACCTGGACCCACATTGCTTAGACACGACACCGATGCCGTGAAGCCTGTAATGATATCACAACCAAACATAGTGTAGATGACCGTGCCAAGAATTGCCAACATGATATATGACACTATATAGGTCATGACAAGGTTTTGAGTATTCTCCTCCTGTACCATGCCATCGACCTTTGTGCGTATAATGGCATTTGGATGTAGCTGAATCTTCATACGATTGCGAATAACCTTTGAGGCTATAAGCAAACGATCCACCTTCATACCTCCCGATGTAGAGCCAGCACATCCGCATATCACCGAACAGAAGATCAACAAAACAATCGCAACAGGCGTCCAGGTGTTTGTATCCACCGTTGCAAACCCCGATGTCGTAGAGAGACTCACAACCTGGAACGACGCATGACGCAACGCCTCACCAAAATTTGTATAGGTATTCGACCAGAAGAGACTCACTGCTATAACCAAGGAGATAATCACCATCATGATAATAAAGGTTCGCACTACCTCCGAGCGGAAGATATTGTTTCGCTTACCCGTAAATGTCGCATAAAGCACACCGAAGTGTATCGCCGACAAGGTCATAGCTACCATCATAATACCCTCAATAACAGGGCTATTCCAAAACGCTACAGAGCAATTCTTTGTGCTAAAGCCACATGTACCACACGAAGTCATGGCGTGGTTCACAGCATCGAACCATGTCATGCCGCTATACTTCAGCGCAATGGTTGTAATAATGGTAAAGCCAACATATATGGTGATAAGTATTCTAAAGATAACCTTGGAACGATAGTGGAAATTATCCTTGGCGATGGTACTCATCTCCACATTAGATAGCATATGGCGACTCTTTCCCATAGATGGAAGAATAACCAAGGCAAACATCACAACGCCAATACCTCCAATCCATGCCGACGATGAGCGCCAAAAGAGCAGACCACGAGGCAGAAACTCTATATCGTTAAGTATGGATGCACCCGTTGTAGTAAATCCCGACACGCTCTCAAACCAAGCGTTTATAAGCGTAAACTCACCACCCCAAATAAGATATGGAAACATACCTACAATGCAAGCTACAAGCCACGAGCCAACGACAATAGCATATCCCTCTTTGGTCTTTATCTCACCCTCGCTCTCAACAAAAAAGAGTGGGAAAGCACCAATCAATGCAGTGATAAACGAAGATAGTAGAAGTGGATAGTATGCCGAGTCATACCCATTAAGCATAGATACAACAGCCGATGCCAACATAAATGCGGCAATAAACTGCATCACCATACCGATATATCGTATAACTACGGGGACTCTCATACTACTTTTGTCTATTTAAGTTTAGCGATAAGCTGAACTATACGGTCACGCAACGACCTGATTTCATCGCGACAAGGTATCTCCTTGTCAAAAGGAGACCTATAGCGCAGATAGTCACCCAACTCATTATTTATACGAATAATCGGCTTGATAAGGTAGTAGCCGAGAAAGTAGTGCAACATCAACACCACAACAACCATCACCACAAGCGAGATAAACACAGGCGTTACCGCACGACGCGCAGTGTTGCTAAGACGGTTAACATCTGGGCCGAGCGTACTCTCCGAGCCTGTCATAAACTTGGTTATCTGCCTTGAGACATTCACATACTCAGGCTTATAACACTCCACATACCAAGCATGAGGGGTAGCAAGAGACTCCTCGTCGTTTAGCGTAAAGCGATGCACATCGCCATTGATGTAGCTATTAGCCAAATCGTTAATCTTTGCCGTATAGAAGATCAGTGAATCCGTAAGCGTTGGACTGCCAATCTCAATCATACGCTGCTGGGCGCGTGTTGTTGCACTGTTAAGCTTCTCAATAGACTCCACACAACGGTTGTAATGCGGGGTTATATCCACAAGATTACCACCAATAACAGCCATCTCGATTATTGCATCGTTCTGCTCATTAAGAGCATAGACCATCTCACGAGCAAGGTCTGTAGTGGTCTTACTTGCACGTAAAATCTCCTCCGTGTCGTGGCTAACGCGCTCAAGCTCAAAGAGTGAAGTAGCACCTGAAAAGGCAAGCAATAGAATAATGCTTGCAAATGCCACTCTCACACGACTGCGTATAGAACTAAGAGTGAATATATCCTTAACCTTATCTATCATATCTTTGTACAGAATAATAATCTGACAAAAGTAACACTTTTGTAGGAATTATCCAACTATTTCAGAGGTAATATTACCCTCATCGTCCAAAGCAACAAGACGCACCTTGCATATCTGATTGATTAGCTCCGTGTTGTATGGTGCTGAAACCCTTAGATAGTTATCCGTATAGCCATACATCATACCACTGCGATCGGTACTCTCAAACAACACCTCACGCACCTGACCTAAAAACCTATTACTAAACGACTTATGCAACTTAGCACTAAGCTCCTCAAGACGCTCTACACGCTCCGTAGAAATACGCGACTGCACCTTGTTTGGCATCGACACAGCAGGCGTTCCCGCGCGCTCCGAGAATGGAAAGATGTGGAGGAACGATGCACCCACCTCCTCCAAGAGATTGTAGGTCTCCATAAACTCATCCTCACCCTCACCAGGGAAACCCACAATTACATCCACGCCAAGAAAGGCATCAGGCATAAGTTCTCTAATCTTTGCAATACGCTCGCGATACTTATCCGCCGTATAGCGACGACGCATCAATCCAAGGATGCGTGTTGAGCCACTCTGAAGCGGAATATGGAAGTGAGGAACAAATTTAGGTGATTGCGCGCAAAACTCTATAATCTCGTCAGTTATAAGATTTGGCTCGATACTCGAAATGCGGTAACGATCGATACCATCTACCCTATCTAAAGCCTTGAGCAAATCGATAAATTTCTCACCCGTAGTACGACCAAAATCACCTGTATTTACACCCGTAATAACAATCTCGCGCTGACCGAGTGCTGCAATCTCCTTAGCCTCTGCAACAAGATCTGCGATAGGCATATTGCGGCTTGCACCACGAGCATAGTGAATAGTACAATATGCACACTTGTAGTCACATCCATCCTGCACCTTTAGGAATGAGCGTGTACGGTCCGCTGAGGAGTAGGCGGGGAAGAAGCGTGTAAGGTTCTCCACCGAGCAACTATATACCTCGGCATGTCCCTTCGTTGACAGCTCCTCAACACGACGAAATAGATCTCCCTTATCGTTATTACTTAACACCAAATCAACACCCTCAATTGCTGCGATATCGTTTGGTTTTAATTGCGCATAACAACCTGTAACAGCAATGATTGCATTTGGATTACGACGATGTATCTTGCGTATGATATTACGACACTTCTTATCGGCATGCTCGGTCACCGAACAGCTATTTATAACTGCTACATCTGTTGGCTCCGATGGCTCCACTCTGAGGTATCCACCACGCTCGAACTCACGCGCCAAGGTTGACGACTCCGAGAAGTTGAGCTTACAGCCTAAAGTATGAAAACTTACTCTTTTCTGCTCCATAGCAATAAGGTATATTCAATCAAATTTACGGTGCGAAGTTACAAAAAGTTATACGAAAGTAAAAAAAGTTTGCGTAGTATTGTAAAAAAATTTAAATTTGCGGGTTATATGGATATTTTTGCAAACATATTTGCGTATGACTTCCTCACAAACGCATTTATAGCCTCTATACTATCGGGTATAACTTGCGGCATTGTAGGAAGCTACATCGTCACACGCCGCATAGTCTTTCTGAGTAGTGGCATCACCCACGCCTCGTTTGGAGGTCTGGGCATTGCGCTATATGCTGGCATCAACCCAATTTTGGGCGCTCTTTCATTCGCTGCACTATCCTCCATAGGCATCGAGTTTGCATCGCGCCGAGGTCGTATGCGTGAGGACTCCGTTGTTGGCATAATATGGTCGTTTGGCATGGCTATTGGCGCACTTTTCATGTCCCTACGCCCTGGCTATGCAACTGACCTTACGAGCTACCTCTTTGGCAACATACTTCTTGTAACTCGCACAGATATAGTGTGGTTAGGGATTGTTGCATCGCTTCTTGTCATTGCAACCTTGATATGGCTAAGAAAGATTATGTACATCACCTTTGATGAGGAGTACGCCGCAAGCCAAGGTATAAATATATCAATGGTCGCCTACATAATGGCTGTAGTTATTGCCGTTGTTATAGTTCTATCAATCAAGGTGATGGGAATCATCCTACTCCTATCGCTTATAACCATACCCACGGTTATTGCCAACTCCATAACCAAGGACTACAAACAAATAACACTTATTTCGACAGTAATTGCTATTGTGGGCAATATCTGTGGCTTCATACTCAGCTATGAGTATGATATACCTACGGGGAGCTGCATAATATTTATCCTTATATTGCTGCTTATTGGAGTAAAACTATTAACTTTGCGCAAAAGTAGAGTAAAGCATACATGAAAAAGATACATAAACTTGTTTTAAAGGCCTATGTAGGTCCACTACTAGCCGTATTCTTCATCATTCAGTTTGTGCTGATGATGAACTTCGTATGGCGATATATCGACGAACTCACGGGTAAAGGTTTGGCAGTCAGCACCATTGCAGAGTTGTTCATTTGTGGTTCAATCAATATGATTCCACTTGGTCTTCCTCTTGCAATGCTACTCTCTGCAATTATGACTTTAGGAAATATCGGTGAGAACTTCGAGCTTCTTGCCATGAAGTCGGCAGGTCTATCACTTATGCGCATACTTAGTCCTATGCTCTTTGTTGTGGGCATTGTTGCTGTGGGCAGTTTCTTTATCTCGAATAACCTCGTACCATACACCAACGAGCGCATGTATGATATTCTCTACGATGTTCGAGAACAACGACAAGAGCTTAAGTTCCAAGATGGTATGTTCTTCAACGGTCTTCCAGATATGAGTATCCGTGTGGAGCACCAGGACGATCAGTCACAGCTACTGCACGATGTACTTATCTACGACACGCGCGCCGATAATGGCGATATGACCACAACATTGGCAGATTCGGGATATATCAGCATGTCGGACGACAAGGCATACCTCTATGTAACCCTATTCAACGGTCAGACATACGAACATACGCGCAACTCGCAGTGGTACGATAAGAACACTATGCGCGAGCATCAGTTTCAGCGTCAAGATGGAACATTCCCTATGAACGAGGTCACAGCCGGTGGAGGCAGAAATACATCATACACCGAGTCACAGACACGCAACATGATTGAGCTTGAGGAGCTTATGGACTCGCTACAGATAACCATAGATAAAAGTTCCATGGCGGCGTATGTACCTATGCTCAAGAATGATATATTCTCGCGAGACACCACCATAATACCTAACGACTCGATACGCTTCGATCGTTCGGCATATAAGGCGATGAACTTCTACGATTCACTTGGCTCACTAACCATGCGCCAGCAGGCCAAGGTCTTTTCTATGGCGCTTAGCTCGTCGCGCTCATCACAAGGCTCTTATAGCTTCGACGAACACTCCTCAAAGGTGGCTCTCACGCAGCTCTACCGTGCCGAGGTCGAGTGGCATCGTAAGCTCACCATGCCAGCACTCGTAATCGTCTTCTTTATCATCGGTGCAGCGCTCGGTGCAATCATCAAGAAGGGTGGCTTGGGTACGCCTATCGTCATATCGGTAATCTTCTTTGTTATCTATTATGTCATCAGTATTCCTGGCGAGAAGATGGCCAAAGAGGGTACGATGGAGTCGGTTGTTGGCATGTGGTTCCCATTGGTGCTACTCACACCTATAGCCATATACCTCCTCAAAAAGGCTACGAACGATACCTCGTTATTGGATATGGATTGGTACGATGTGAAACTACGCAAACTACGCAAGTCTATATCTAAGCGACTACCATCATGGCTAAAGAAGAAGAAAAACAAGAAACACAATGGATAGCAAGAAGTTAAGAATTGTATTTATGGGTACTCCAGAGTTTGCCGCAACATCGCTTCGCAAACTTGTGGAGGAGGGTTATAATGTCGTTGCGGTGGTTACTACACCTGACAAACCTGCTGGTCGCGGTCAGAAGATTCATAAGAGCGATGTTAAGGTTTTGGCCGAGGAGCTTGGACTACCTATACTTCAGCCTGAAAAGCTACGCGATGAGGCGTTCCTTGAGAGCCTCCGTACTTTAGAGCCAGACCTCGGCGTTGTAATCGCCTTCCGTATGCTCCCAGAGATTGTGTGGGCGATGCCTAAGCTCGGCACCTTCAACCTCCACGCCTCTTTGCTCCCTGAGTACCGTGGCGCAGCACCTATAAACTGGGCAATCATCAATGGCGATACCCGCACAGGTGTCACCACCTTCCTGCTCAACCACGAGATAGATAAGGGCGCTATTATCGAGCAGAGAGCCGTTGATATCCTCCCAGAGGATAATATCGGCACGCTCTACGATAAGTTGATGTATGTAGGCTCGGAGCTTGTAACCAATACCGTTGATAAGCTCGCTTCGGGTGACTATACCACCACCGAGCAGATGCATATTGACGAGAGCACCTTGCGCCCTGCACCAAAGATCTTTAAGGATGACTGCCGTATCGACTGGACAAAGAGCGTTGAGAGCATCCACAACCTTGTGCGTGGTCTATCGCCCTACCCTGCAGCATGGACACCACTATATAAGGATGACGCGGAGTGCAGCTCGATGAAGATATTTACCACCCACTTCGAGGTGTGCAATACCAGCGCCACACCAGGCACTATACGCACCGACTCAAAGAGCTATATCGCCATAGCATGCGCCGATGGCTGGCTATATGTTGACGATGTGCAGCTTGCAGGTAAGAAACGCCTCGCCACCAAAGACCTGCTCCTCGGCTGGAGAGATGTGGCGATGCTACGATGCAAAGAATAGAAGTGAAAGGTAAAAACTGAAAGGTAAGGTGTGCTTCGCACAAATTTAATATGCGTCGCAGACACCTTACCTTTCAGTTTTCACTTTTCAGTTTTCAGTTTGCTACAACTGTGTAGGTTAGGTCATCCATACAGATATAGAGCGGTGTATTTGCTCCCCACTCGCCTACATCTGAAGTCTCTATAGTGACGCGCACGCGGTTAGATAGGATGCCTGGGAGGTAGAACTCCTGCCAATTATCCGCAACAAAGCGCTTGCCATCGCGGTAGTCCACAACATAGCACTCTGCACCCTCACCAACAGTTCGACCAAAGGCATCCACACCATAAAAGACAACCTTAAGGTAGTCGTCCTCATCGAAAGCACGAGCAAAGGCGTTGATATCCTCATCGGTGATAGAGGCGTAGGTATAGGTTGTGAGGTTTAGTTTTACGCTTGAGAGTCTAACCACGCTATTCTCATCCTTAAAAACAATATCACAAGGCTCGTTATAATCGTCGTAGTAGTACAACAAGAAGCCATCTCCCGATGCCGCCTTGCTATTATACGCCGCATACTGATTCTCGTATAGTCCCTTCTTGGCGTCAGTCTCAAACATTGCAGAGTGTGCAAAGCCTCCCCAATAGCCATACTCCTCATTGAAGAAGTATTCACACTTTATAGCATCATTCTCATAGCCATATAGATACCCTGACTCACCAAGTGTACCGTCGAAGTTCTCCACAATTGGTTCTGGCTTAATCACATTATCATCACCACCATTATCGCACGCGACAACACCAAGTGCGAGCAACAAACATAAAAATACTCTATTCATAATTATCTCGATATTAAATATTTACTACAAAAACGACACTATATCGTAGCTACTATATGCGCTCTTATCCCAGCGTGGCAGCACCGAGCCTTCAGCATCTGCCATGATAAGCGCTATAGCCACCTCATCACCCTCATAGTCATACTTTATTGCCATAGGTATGATGTTGCCTTTACCATCATATACGACACTTACATATATTGCCGTAATACCAATATCCTCCTTAGGTACGAGCTTTAGGATTACACCATTATGTATATCCTCATCAATAGTTGCCGTAAACTCATCCTCCACAAACTCAAAGGCGCGCGTAGGGTTAGTGAGAAGATCCACAGAACTGAGGTCTATCCTATCTTCTGTCACCTCCTTGCGTTCATTGTTTATCTCGTAGCGTAGCTTACCATTGCTATACACCTCCATAACACCAAGCTGTATATAGTAGCTATCCTCCTCAACCATAAAGTAGCCCTTGATCTCCTCGCCATAGGCATTTACCCTCATAAAGAGGGCATACTTATCTCCAAGTGTGTAGTTTAGTGCCTCTACCCACTCTCTAGCAGTTATCTGTGCCGATGCGCTAACAGCACATAGCATCGCGAACGATAATATAATCAACTTTCTCATAACAAAATACCTTCTTAAAAAATTCCAAGTTCCTGCAGGCGCGCCTCCAACGATGGTAGATCGTAGTAGCGTATCTCGCGCTGCTTAGAGCCAATCTGAGGACCTACGATACCCGCACGCTCAAGCTGTAGCATGATGCGTCCCGCGCGGTTGAAGCCCACCTCAAAGTTTCGCTGAATCATCGATGTGGAGATAACACCCGAAGTCACAGCCTCGCGAGCAATCTCCGCAAACTTAGGGTCGAACTTCTGTGGCGCACCACTCTCCTCGCTACCGAGACCTACAGGTGCATCGCCACCCGACTCAGGGGTATAGTCTGGGAGGTTATATGCCGATGTGTAGCCCTGCTGCGCGCCTATATGCTCAACAATACGCTCCACCTCAGGGGTATCGACAAAGGCACACTGAATACGAATAGGCTCACCACCGCTGAGGAACAACATATCACCACGACCAATGAGCTGATTAGCACCCGGCTGATCGATAATCGTACGCGAGTCGGTCATCTGCATAACACGGAAGGCAATACGCGCAGGGAAATTAGCCTTTATACCACCCGTGATAACCTTAACATCTGGTCGCTGCGTAGCAACTATAAGGTGGATACCTATAGCACGCGCCTTCTGTGCCAAGCGCATAACAGGAGCCTCAACCTCCTTAGCGGTCATAATAAGGTCAGCAAACTCATCTATCACAACCACGATATATGGCATGAAACGATGACCATTCTCAGGGTTGAGCCTACGGTGTAGGAATTTGTCATTATACTCAACAATATTTTTTGCTCCCGCCTTTTTACACAACTCCAAGCGGTTAGCCATCTCTGTACAGAGGGCGTTAAGTGTATATACCGCCTTCTTAGGGTCAGTAACAATAGACTCATCCTCCGACTCCATCTTCGCCAAGAAGTGCTTTTCGAGCTTGTTATATAGCGAGAACTCAACCATCTTAGGGTCAATCAACACAAACTTCAACTCGGCAGGGTGCTTCTTATAGAGCAACGATGTGATGATAGCATTAAGACCTACAGACTTACCCTGACCCGTAGCACCCGCAACAAGCAAGTGTGGCAACTTTGCAAGGTCGAAGGTGTAGTTCTCGTTCTGGATGGTGCGACCTATAACCACCGGAAGCTCCGCCTTCGAGTTCTGGAACTCCTCAGAACATATAGACGAGCGCATCGACACCGTCTGCTTGGTGTGGTTAGGCACCTCTATACCCACAGTACCCTTACCTGGGATGGGGGCGATGATACGCACACTCTGTGCCTTAAGATTCTGCGCGAGGTCATCTTCCAAACCCTGAATACGCGAGATCTTAACGCCTGGCTCCTGAACAATCTCATAGAGCGTGACTGTAGGACCTACCGTAGCGGTCATACTTATAATAGGTATATGGAAGTAGAGAAGTGTCTCGCGGATACGCTCCTTATTTCTAAATATCTCCTCCTCATCTATAGCACTCACACTCTTATGGTCAACAAGCAACTGCGCTGTAGGTGGGTCGTAGTGCGCGAGGTCGAGCATAGGATCATAGAGTTCCATCTCCATAGGTTGCTCCTCGGCATCCTTTGGTTTGTACTCCTTGACCGTTATAACAAGATTATCATTCTCGGAGTTATCATATGCCTTCGCCTCTGCGGTTGGCTCTGCCTCTGTCTCTATATCCTGCTCCCTACTCTGCTCTTCAATACCAAGAATATCATCCACCTCGATTGGCGAGAGTTCCTCATTGGTTAACTCCTCAGCCGTAAGTGGTTCAACAACAAACAAATCATCAACCTTAGGCTCAACATCAGGTGCAGCTACAGGCTCAACCACCGACTCTACAACAGGCTCCTCAACAGATTTTTCCTCATCCATAGCTGGCATATCGCCAATAACATACTCCTCATACTCTCGCTCCTCAACGCCTTCCTTATACACCTCTGCCGACTCCTTAACACTCGATTGTTTACGCTTCTGGATATGGTTAAAAGCCTTGCGTGTAGCCGAAGTGATACCTCCAGCCACCTGCTCACCAGCACTATCTACAACCTGCAAGAAGTTGCGGTTGATAAGTAGTCCCGTCATTATCCATCCCAAGATGATGAGAAGTAGCGTACCTACACCTCCCATCATACTACAAAGCCACTCATCCAATGCAATACCATAATCGCCACCAAGACCTGAGCCAAAAACACCCCATGCCGTGCCGAAGATATAACCCATACTAAGAGAACCTAGCACCAACACCAACGACAATATCAACAAGAAGCGGTAGAGCTTCAACGGCTTATAACGAAACAATCTCCAGCCCAAGATTAGGAAGATAAACGATATGACTATTGCAAAGAGTCCAAAACCTCCACCCACAAGACGATGAGCTACCTGAGCTCCCCACTGCCCACAAATATTATTGAACTCAGGGTTAGCCATAGGCACACCTATCTCGGCAATAGCACTCATATCCTCAGCCCAATAGAAGAGGTATGAGACAATAGACGAAAAGAGAAATGCACCGATAAGTATCAGTACAAAACCTGCAATAAGACGAATATTATCAGCGGTGGAGAGTTGTTCGTACTCCTCAACCCTATCTCGATTTTTCATAATTAGCAATTAGAAATTAGTAATTAGTAGTCAGTCTTGGTGCTCTTTGAGAGGTTTTCGAGGATGCCTCTGGCTCTTTGTTCAAGCCGCGCTCTATAACCTTCATTAGCAAAGCTAATAAAGCTATACTTTGCCAGATTATCCTCCCCTGCGGCAATATCATATCTATTAAGCAGCCACTCGACTCTGCGTGCCACAGCTTCGCCAGAGTCTATGACATCTATACCATGCCCTGCCACAACACGCTCAATATAAGGACGAAGAAATGGATAGTGTGTGCAACCGAGAACAATCTTATCAATACCCGTACCGAGAAGTGGCTCAACAACTCTACGCACAGCCTCATACGCCTCGGTGCTACCCTCCTCGCCACGCTCAACAATATCCACAAAACCCTCGCCTACGCACTTTATAACCTCAACACCATCAGCATATCGTGCCGTGGTACTTAGGAACATATCGCTTCGAAGACTATGCTCCGTAGCAAGCACCGCAATACGCCCCGTCTGTGTTGTCATACAAGCAGGCTTCACCGCAGGCTCAAGACCCACGATAGGCATCTCCTCCCAGCGGCTACGCAGTGTTGCGATAGCTGCCGTAGTGGCGGTATTACACCCCACAACGACCATCTTAACACCCTCCATGACAAGTCGTTCGGTAGCCTCAACAGCAAAACTCGTTATCTCCTCACGCGACCTACCACCATAGGGGCAGTTTTTACCGTCACCAAGGTATATGATAGACTCATTAGGAAGCCTTCGACATAGCTCGCGCCACACCGACAGACCTCCAAAGCCCGAATCATAAACACCTATAGGACGATTATCCATGTTATTTCAAACTATTTGCTATATAACTAACGACATCATCATCGCTCATAGTATCACAATCAATGACCATCTTCGCCTGAGCATAGTATGGCTCTCGTTGTGTAATATGTTCGTGCATAAAGCTAAGTAACTCCTCATCGCTCTTACCACGAAACATAGGACGCTTCTCACGACCATAATCCGAGAGGCGCGAGAGTATCTGCTCGGGGCTACGCCTCAGATATATCGTATATCCCACCTCGTTCATACGCGCCATATTATCGCCCCATGTGGGAAGTCCGCCTCCCGTAGCGACAATGCCCTCGTACCCTGACACTACAAGCTCCTCAACAACGCTACGCTCCGCCTGGCGGAAGTACTCCTCGCCCTGATAGTAGAATATATCAGCGACAGAGGCACCCTCACGCTCCTCAACAAGCTTATCTGTGTCGAGTTGCTTAATAGCCAACCTTCGCGATAGTCGCTTTGCCAACGAGCTCTTACCAGAGCCTGCATATCCCACAAGGAAGAGTATCATAGGCTAACTAAATAGGTCTAACTGTGAAGCAGAGAAACCTGCATCATCACTCTCCTCACGCTGCGTGTAATCTACATCGGGATTAGCCTTGATATCATCACCTACGATATCGCCAACATCCACCATATCCTCGCCATCGAACTCCTCATCCACAGTCATATCCTCCTGCTCCTCTTCGACATACTCTGGCTCAATGAAGCGCAACGCGGCAATATCGTAGTTCGAGATACGCTTACCCTTGGCTCTGTGGCTCTTAACCGCGATAAACTCATCGACATCCACCATCTCCTGAGGGCGCTGTGCGTGGTTACCGCCGAAGGTAACCTCCAGAGTTGCACCCTTGGCGTAGGTTATTGTAACAAAGCGCATTGCAGAGCCCTCGTCAAGGAAGTATTGTATCTTATCGCCTGCCTCCAACTCGAAGCGCTTCATGTAGTAGTACTTCAGCTCGCCATCGTAGTAGCACAACGCATAGACCCTGTTAGGCACGAAGCGTTCAACGCGGATAGTGTCATCAGGGAAGTGCTGCTGAATATCGAAGCCAGTGATGTAGTACTGATTTTTGGCTGTCCAGACAACAATCTTATCATCGCCCTTGAACTCACCAAGTAGCGTACCACGACCATCGGTATTCAGGCGGCGCACATCCTCATCGTACCATATATTCTGACCACCGAGTGTCGATGTACCCTTCTCCTTGAGAACAATCTTATTTATCGAGTAGCGAGTGACAAGATTACCAACGCTCTGACGACCCTTGATAGTCAGAGTCGAGAGGTCGAGGTCGATGATACACTTCTTCAACCTTGCTCGTGGTCGTAGGTATATCTTCAATACCTCAGCTTCACCATTAGGATTAACCGAGAGGTAGAGCAGCTCACTCTTAGGTGTACCCTTCGTTAGGTCATACTCCTTATCGCGCGTAACGGACTTAATGGCGCAACGCTTCATCATAATAGCGCCACCACGACCATCACGATAGAGCATATTGTAAATTGTACGCTCGTCGTTACGCTTATATATACCTATATAATAGATACCCTTATCGAAGAAGGCCTTCTCCGAAATCTTTGTAATCTTGTAGCGTCCATCCTTGAGGATGACAATCACATCATCGAGGTTCGAGCAGTCGCAGACAAACTCAGCATCCTTCATAGACTTACCCATACCAAAGAAGCCCTCCTCTCTATCGACATAGAGCTTAGCGTTGGATGAAGCAACCTTCCACGCCTCGATAGTATCGAACTCTCTAATCTCGGTACGGCGCTGCTTACCCTCACCATACTTCGACTTGATACGCTCGAAGTAGGCAATAGTAAACTCGACAAGGTGGTCAAGATCATACTGCGTCTGCTTGATATCGGCCTCAATCTGCTTTATCTCGTTATCTGCCTTATCCGAGTCATAGCGCGAGATACGGATGAACTTCAACTCTGTAAGACGCTGAACATCCTCCAAGGTTACCTCTCTGCGCAACTTCTTCTTGAATGGTGCAAGACCCTTATCTACAGCCTCGTATGCTGCCTCGCGGGTACGACAACCCTCGATAAGTTGATAGAGCTTATTCTCAATGAAGATACGCTCCAGAGATGCTGCATGCCACGCCTCGTTAAGCTCCATGAGTTTAATCTCAAGCTCACGACCAAGAAGCGACTTCGTGTGGTTCGTAGAGTAGCGCAAAATATCGCTGACGCCCATAAACACAGGCTTATTATCCACAATAACACAAGCATTTGGCGAGATAGAGACCTCACAATCGGTAAAGGCATACAAAGCATCTATAGTCTTATCCGAAGACTCATCGGCAGCCACCTGAATGACAATCTCCACCTTCTCGGCAGTGTTGTCATCGACCTTCTTAATCTTTATCTTACCCTTATCGTTAGCCTTGATGATAGACTCCTTGATAGACTCCGAAGTTGTGGAGTATGGTATCTCGGTAATGGCCAAGGTGCGTTTGTCAATCTTCGAGATACGCGCACGGACACGAACAGAGCCACCACGCAGACCATCGTTATAGTTGCTGGCGTCCATGATACCTCCCGTCTGGAAGTCTGGCACAAGGCTAAACTCCTCACCACGGAGATACGCTATAGAGGCGTTGATAAGCTCGACAAAATTGTGAGGCAAGATCTTCGAGGCAAGACCCACGGCGATACCATCAGCACCCTGAGCGAGTAGCAACGGGAACTTAACTGGTAGCGTCACAGGTTCCTCCTTTCTGCCATCATACGCCAACATCCACTCCGTCGTCTTTTTGTTATAGACTACATCCAGCGCGAACTTCGACAAACGAGCCTCGATATAACGCGCAGCAGCAGCCTCATCACCCGTAAGGATGTTACCCCAGTTACCCTGCATATCGATGAGCAGTCCCTTCTGACCAAGCTGAACGAGGGCATCCTTAATAGAGGCATCACCGTGTGGGTGGTACTGCATAGCCTGACCTACGACATTGGCAACCTTATTATAGCGACCATCCTCAACGCACTTCATAGCATGGAGAATACGACGCTGCACAGGCTTAAGACCATCCTCCAAGTGGGGCACAGCACGCTCAAGGATAACATACGAGGCGTAGTCCAAGAACCAATTCTTGTACATACCCGTAAGACGACGCATAGAGTCCTCAGCAGAGGTCAACGCTCCATACTTACCCTTGGGAGCATCATCCATCACCTCCTCCGTGTCAACCATCTGAGGCTCCTCAACCTCCAAAATATCCTTTGTATCCTCCATTAGTTAATCTGTTTCAAATTTTCGATAATATCCTCCTCCACGCGAAGGTTGCCCACGATAAAATCCTTACGGTCTGGGGTATTCTTACCCATATAGAAGTCGAGCAGGTCGTGAATAGGGTCATCCTTCGTGAGGCGCACCTTATCCAGACGCATATTCTCGCCGATAAACTCCTTAAACTCGTCGGCCGAGATCTCTCCCAAACCTTTGAATCGCGTAATC
>JAEIGA010005871.1_pt1 | contig 18670 bp, 17 predicted proteins | sample 9270691 | NCBI WGS metagenome assembly JAEIGA01 (sample SAMN17057246, study PRJNA624740) | gut metagenome | biome: biome; isolation source: fecal sample | host: Bos grunniens | place: China: Xizang | collected 2019 | reverse complement strand
CTCCTAGGCGACGGCTCCGACTACGGCGTCAACTTCTCATACGCAGAACAGCCTTCTCCTGACGGCCTCGCCCAGGCTTTCATCATAGGAGAAGAATTCATCGGCGACGACTGCGCATGCCTCGTACTGGGCGACAACATCTTCCAAGGCGCCGGCTTCACCTCACTGCTGAAAAACGCCGTCATCGACGCTGAACAAAACAACAAAGCCACCGTATTCGGATATTGGGTCAGCGACCCTGAACGCTACGGCGTCGCCGAATTCGACAAAGACGGCAACTGCGTCTCTATAGAAGAGAAACCTAAAGAACCAAAAAGCAACTACGCAGTGGTGGGGCTTTATTTCTACCCTAACAAAGTCGTTAACGTAGCGAAAAACATCAAGCCTTCCGCTAGAGGCGAACTCGAGATAACATCGGTGAACCAGGCTTTCCTCAACGACGGCGAACTTAAAGTTCAGGTCTTCGACAGAGGTTTCGCATGGCTCGACACCGGAACACACGACTCACTCTCTGAAGCATCAACATATATCGAAGTCCTAGAAAAACGTACCGGACTTAAAGTAGCATGTCTCGAAGAGATAGCATACACCCAAGGCTGGATTTCAAAAGAAAAAATCATCGAACTCGCACAGCCGATGATTAAAAACCAATATGGACAGTACTTGCTTAAATTGATAAACGAATAATTTTACAATAATGAGACGTAATATAGTAATAACCGGTGGTGCAGGCTTCATAGGAAGCCATGTTGTAAGATTATTCGTTAACAAATATCCAGAATATAAAATCATAAACCTTGACAAGCTGACTTACGCTGGTAATCTGGCTAACCTCAAAGATATCGAAGACAAGCCTAATTACAAGTTCGTGAAGATGGACATCTGCGACTTCGAAGCAGTATATCAGCTTATGCAGGACGAACAAGTCGATGGCATTATTCACCTCGCTGCTGAAAGTCATGTCGACAGAAGCATCAAAGACCCATTCACTTTCGCAAAGACCAACGTCATGGGAACATTGAGCCTCCTCCAAGCAGCGAAATTATACTGGGAAAGTCAACCAGAACCGTATAAAATCGCAAAGACGCAAAGACGCAAAGACGCAAAGAATGACTCTGAGTCTCTGAGTCTCTGTGACTCTGAGTCTATAGACTGCATATTCTACCACATCTCAACCGACGAAGTCTATGGAGCCTTGGCAATGAACCATCCAGAAGGAATAGAACCTCCATTCAAGACCACAGCTTCTTCAGAAGGACACAAGGCTTACGGCGACGAGTTCTTCTATGAAACTACAAAATACAATCCTCACTCTCCATATTCTGCAGCTAAGGCAAGCAGCGACCACTTCGTGAGAGCTTATCACGACACCTACGGAATGCCGACCATCGTGACCAACTGCTCTAACAACTACGGTCCTTATCAGTTCCCAGAGAAATTGATTCCTTTATTCATCAACAATATTCGTCACAGAAAACCACTTCCTGTCTATGGCAAAGGCGAGAACGTACGCGACTGGTTATACGTTGAAGACCACGCAAGAGCAATAGACTTGATTTTCCATAAAGGGAAAATCGCTGAGACATACAACATCGGCGGCTTCAACGAATGGAAAAACATCGACTTGATTAAAGTCATGATTAAAACTGTCGACAGAATTCTCGGCAATCCAGAAGGCGCATCATTAGACCTCATCACATACGTCACCGACAGATTAGGTCACGATGCACGTTACGCCATCGATTCAACTAAGTTACAGAAAGAACTCGGCTGGGAACCATCGCTTCAATTCGAAGAAGGAATAGAGAAGACAGTAAGATGGTATCTCGACAACCAGGAATGGATGGATAACGTCACCTCCGGCGACTACCAGAAATATTACGAGGAGATGTATAAAGGGTGAACTCTGAACTTTCCGGTTGCTGAGCTTGTCGAAGCACCGAACTTTGCCTTCGACAGGCTCAGGCACCGCTGAACTTTAAACTTTAAACTTTAAAAAAAGTGCAAAAAAGAAATATCTGTGTTATAGGCCTTGGTTATGTCGGTCTTCCGCTGGCAAGGCTTTTCTCAACAAAATATGAGACCATCGGTTTCGATATGAATCAAGCTCGCGTTGACACTCTCAATGCAGGTCATGATTCTACATTAGAAGTTTCTGATGAGCTTTTGCAAGATGCTATAAAGAACCATGGCTTTAAATGCACCAGCAATATAGATGATATAAAAGGCTGCAACTTTTATGTTGTTGCCGTCCCGACTCCTGTCGACGAAAACAACCGTCCCGACCTGAAGCCGCTCCTCGGCGCAAGCGAGACAGTAGGAAAAGTCATCTCAAAAGACGACATCGTGGTTTATGAATCTACAGTATATCCTGGCGTGACAGAAGAAGAATGTATCCCTGTAGTGGAAAGAATATCAGGATTGAAATTCAACGAAGACTTCTTCGCAGGCTATTCACCAGAACGCATCAACCCGGGCGACAAAGAGCATACCGTTGAGAAAATCAAGAAGGTGACCTCAGGCTCAACGCCAGAGATAGCTGATATTGTTGATGAAATATACAACTCCGTTTTAATCAACGGTACACATAAAGCGCCATCCATCAAAGTGGCAGAGGCATCGAAGATTATCGAAAACTCGCAACGCGACGTCAACATCGCCTTCATGAACGAGCTGGCCAAGATTTTCAACGCCATGGGCATCGACACCCACGACGTTATTGAAGCTGCAGCGTCAAAATGGAACTTCATCAAGTTAAGTCCGGGATTGGTAGGCGGACACTGCATTAGCGTTGACCCATATTATCTGATACAGAAGGCACAGGTTTACGGCGTGTTGCCAAGAGTGATGTCATCGGCGAGACGTTTGAACGACGGCATGGGAGAATACGTTGCCAACCAGGTCATCAAGCTGATGAACAAGAAAGGCGTGATGGTGAAAGACTCTAAGATATTGATTCTAGGCATCACCTTCAAGGAAAACTGTCCCGACATACGCAACACCAAGATTGTTGACATCTATTCAACATTATCGGAATACACCAGCAACATCACAATATACGACCCTTGGGCAGACAGTGCCGAGGTGAAGAAAGAATATAACATCGACATCATAAACGAACCAGCCACATCGGAAAGATACGACGCTGTTATTTTAGGAGTAGCCCACAAAGAATTCATGTCGTTAGACATAAGAGCAAAACTAAACAGCAATGGCGTTGTTTATGACGTGAAAGGAATACTTCCGAGAGATGTAGTCGATGGAAGGCTGTAGGAAGCTGTCAGCTATCAGCGGTCAGTCTAACTCCTAATTCATAACTCCTAATTCCTAATTGAATAAAATGTCAGAAATAAGCGTCATAATACCTGTATACAACGTTGAAAAGTATCTTCATCGTTGCGTTGACAGCATACTAAATCAAAGTTTACAGGACTTTGAAATAATATTGGTAAATGATGGTTCCACAGATTCCAGTCCTGAAATATGTGACAAATATGCACAACAAGACGAAAGAATACGTGTTATACATAAACAAAATGCAAGAGTAGCTGCCGCCAGAAATGACGGTATAAAAGTTGCTCAAGGTGAATTCATTAGCCTTATAGACTCCGACGATTGGATAGAACCAACAATGCTGGAAGAAATGTATTCAACGGCAACTCAATTTGGCTGTGATTTCGTGATGTGTGACATCGCCAAAAAAGGAAAAGACATTGAATACACTGTGTCACAACCTATATCAGAAGGTTTTTACAACAGAGAAAGAATAGAGAACGAATTGTTCAAATGTTTAATAATGTTTGAAAATATAGAATTCCCACCAACTATATCAAATTGTGTATGTTTATTTAACAGAGAATTTTTAATAGATAATGAATTATATTACGATGAGGATATACATTATTGCGAAGATTCTATTTTCGGTTCTAAAGTAATGTATAATGCGAATAGATTTTATTATCTGAAAGGCAAATACTTTTATAATTACTTCTATAACCCTAATTCTACTACAAGTAAATATAATCCAAAGAAATGGGAATCTTATTTAAAAATAAATGAAAGATTAGAAGATTATTTTAAAAATGATAATTTTGACTTTTCATATCAACTGAAAATTAATATGCTATATCTTACATTAAATATGATATCAGAAATTGGAAGGTCAAATGAATCTTTCTTTGAAAAAAGAAAATATTGTAAAAAAGTTATTACGAACAAAAGGGTTAGAACTATATTTAAAGACTTTAGAATGCCTAACGTAAGTTTTGGCTTAAAGACAGTAATAAATCTAATAAAGTATAGATGTAGTTGGATTTATTCAGTTATATTTTATAGGAAGTGATTTTAGTCTAAAAATAAATCTATATGTGTATGATAAGTATAATTATGCCTGTTTATAACAAGTATGATTATTTAACAAAATCTTTAAATTCAATAATCAATCAAACATATAAAGACTTTGAATTGATTATTGTTGATGATGGTTCCAGTGATGGTTCGGAGAAATTATGTGATGAGTTCGCACAAAAAGATCAAAGAATAAAAGTTATACATATAAAAAATGCAGGTGTATCCAATGCAAGAAATGTTGGTTTGGATAACGCAAAAGGTAAATATCTTCAATTTATAGATAGTGACGATTATGTAGATGAAGATATGCTAGAAAAACTATATGACAAAGCCACGCAATACGATGTCGACATTGTAATAAGCGGAATAACAAAAGTAAATCATGATTATGAGGTATTAAACGAAACACTTCCTCAGTTGATAGGTGTAAAGAGCAAAAATGAAATGTTGGAGAATTTTGCATCTGAACAACGTAGTACTGGTATATACGGATGTGTAAGCAATAAATTCATCAAACGTGATATCGTTGAGAAATTTAAACTAAGATTCGATACAAAAATCAAACTTGCTGAAGACCTTGATTTTTATTTGAAACTATATGAACATATTTCCAGCATCTATTTTTATAATGCTTCATTTTACTATTATATACAAAACGCAGCTAATTCTTCTACAAGCGAAGATTTTAAACATGATTATCTAACCCAAATCAATATTAGTTTAAGACAGAAGGATTTGTTGAGTAAAAATAATATGCTTAATGAAAATAATCTAAAAACAATAAATCTTGTCATAACTAATTTCACTTTGTGTTACATATATGATAAGTTTGATTATTCATATCATATATTAAAAGAAAAATGCAAAAAAATATATTCAAACAAACTAAATTTAAATAGCATAACATACGAAAATCAAAGTAAATACAATCAAATTATTATATTTTTTATAAAACATAAATTTAATATAATGATTTATTTGACTATATTTAATAAAAATATTATTAAAAAAATCTACAAGAAATTTAAACCAATCTACAAATAATAGGAGATATACAAAATGAGCGAATGCAGATTATCTATTCATACTGCTACATATAATAGAGGTTATATTATCGAACAAGCATACAAATCACTTCAAAACCAAACGTGTCATGATTTTGAATGGGTAGTAACAGATGATGGTTCAAATGATAACACAGAAAATTTATTTAAAAAATGGATTCAAGAGGAAAAAAGATTTAAAATCATCTATAATAAAATAGAGAATGGAGGTATACCCAAAGCTCTAAATTATGGAATAAACCATGTAAATGGTGATTATTTCTTTATGTTAGATTCCGACGATTATTTACTACCTAACGCTGTCGAAAACATAAAAAAATGGATTAAAGAAATTGATGATATTGATGATATTGCAGGTGTAGGAGTGGCCATATGTTTTAAGAACGGAGATTATGTTAAAGGCGTTCCACCCAAGATAGATCCTAAAAAAGGGTATGTAGATGCACCTAATCTTGATAGATATAAATATGACTTAGATGCAGATATGAGGGAAGCGTATAAAGTAGATGTTATCAAAAAATTTCCTTTTCAAGTTTGGGAGGGAGAAAAATATGCTCCAGAACAACTCTGTTTTGACGAAATGTCTTTGGCCGGTTACAAAATAAGATGGTATGCCGAAAGATTATATGTATGTGAATATCTACAAGATGGTCAAACTAAAGGTAGTTGGAATTTGTTGAAAAGAAATCCGATGGGATATGCAATGCTATATAATCATAAACTAAAACACACTAAAGGATTTAAAAATAAATTCAATTATGCATGCCAGCATATTGCGTTATCTATAATAGGAAAAGAATACAAATACATATTTGACAGCAATGCTAAAGGTATGACACTATTAGCATTGCCATTCGGATTTATTTTATCCTTGAGAAGGAAAAGGCAGTTTAAAACACAATAAATATGGTTAAGATAAGTGTTATTATTCCCATATTCAACGGAGAGAAATATATAGAAGATTGTGTTCAAAGTTTGCAGAATCAATCATTATCTGAATTTGAAATAATTTTGATAAACGATGGTTCCAAAGACAATACTGCGAATATATGCAATAAACTTTCTGAAGAAGACTCTAGAATAAAAGTAATACACCAAGAAAATTCCGGAGTTAGCGTTGCTAGGAACAAAGGCATTAAAAGTGCCTATGGGGAATATATATGTTTCATTGATTGTGATGATTATCTTGATAAAAATTATTTGGAATTGTTATACAATGCGTGTATAAACAATAATGTAAAAATAAGTGCATGCTGCATAGAATCAATCAAAGAAAACAAAGAACTCATTTCAAGAAAATCCCTTAAAGAAGGTATCTATAATTGTAAGCAAGCATTAGAAGAATTGTTTAAGTTTAAAAATTTAAACTCTGGTCCTTGTGGCAAACTATTTCATAAATCTTTGTTTGACGAAGAACTGATATTCCCTAATATACGTACCTACGAGGATTTACTTTTTGTCTATAAAGCAATCTACAAATCAAAGGATATATATTTTGTAGAAAACTGTAAATATTATTATATCCACAGAAGCGGTGTCGGAGCTATGGATAAGTTTATTAAAAATCCAACTACCGATGTAATAATTGCCGCACTCGAAGTATTGGAATTCATCAAAAAGAATGTTCCTGATATTTGGGATTCATCATTTTATGGAATGATTTCTCAAGTGATAATGTATATCAGTGATATCAATAAAATAGATTACAAATGGGAAAATGAATCCAGTAAAATTTACATCGAAGAGACTCGTAATTTATTAGCAAAGTATAGGAAAGATATCAGAAGAAACAAAAGCATATTCTTCAAAGAAAAAATAATGTTTATAATATTTTCATATTCAAGCAGATTATACAAAAACATCATAGGATTAAGAACAAGTATAAAATAAGGAAACATGGGTAAAAAGTTTTTTTTATACGGACATAATGGAAGTGGCAACCACGGATGTGAGGCTTTAGTTAGGTCAACTGCCAAAATATTAAAAGCAAATTATCCAGATGCCAATGTTACATTAGCATCAAATGGTAGCAACGAAGATTTTAGATACGGACTAAATAATGTTGTTAACATTGTCGAAGAAAAGAATAGAGTTGGAAAATTAACATTTCCATACATAAAAGCATATTTAGATATAAAATTATTCAATAACAGCTTAAAATCCGAAGAATTAAATTATAAAAAGACTTTTTACAATCTAGATAAAGGAACTCTTTGTTTATCTATCGGTGGTGATAATTATTGCTATCCAGGTTATCAAAGATTTATTATGCTCCATAATATGGTTATGAAGAAAAAACATAAAACCATATTGTGGGGATGCTCCGTAGAACCAAGTAAGATTGATGATGAAATGGCACAAGATCTTAGGAACTACGACCTGATTATAGCAAGAGAAACTTTAACATTCGATGCGCTTAAATCAGTTGGTGCAAATGTCAAATTGTATCCAGACCCTGCATTTCAATTAAATAAAATTGATAAAACATTGCCTGAAGGATTTATAGACGGAAATACTATTGGTATAAATATAAGTCCGATGATTGTCAAGAATGAGCAACAAAGCGGAATAACCGTAAGAAATTATGAGTTATTGATTAAACATATAATTGAGGATACTGATATGAACGTTGCTCTGATACCTCATGTAATATGGGAAGATAATAACGATGACAGAATTCCATGCAGAGATTTGTATAATAAATTCAAGCATACCGAAAGAATTGTAATGATAGATGATGATAATTGCGAGGTACTAAAAGGATATATCTCACGATGCAGAATGTTTATCGGAGCAAGAACTCATGCTACAATAGCAGCATATTCCACATGTGTGCCAACATTGGTAATGGGATATTCAATAAAAGCCAAAGGCATTGCCAAAGATTTATTTGGAAGTTATGAAAACTATGTAATCCCAGTTCAAAGCTTAAGTAAAGATAAAGATTTGTCTTTAGCATTTGATTGGTTGCATCAGAATGAAGATTCCATAAGAACACACCTAAAGGAATTCATGCCATCCTATTGCGAAAAATCTTTAGAAGCAGCAAAAGAATTAGAAAAACTTATGAAGTAAAATTATTTAACATTTGATATGATATATATAGTAAGCGGATCTTTATTTTTAATAGTAGGAGTAGTAATACTAATTGATATAATTCCACCATTTAAGACATGGTTGAGTAGAATACATATAGGTCGTTATTATGATACACATACATGGAATAAATCAATTACTGATATAGGTATAAAATGGTTGAATAAAACTCCTAAAATAAAGCTTACAGACAATACAAGATTAGTAATAATAGATATACTGAAAGGCAATTACACTAGAAATACAATACAGCATTGGCAGGAAGCATCACTATTATTAGGTCTCAATGAATACTTAAAACATAATGATGATAAAAAGGTAAAACATAGCATAGAAAAGTTCTTAAGTTCAAAATTTGATAATGAAGGACAATGGAAAAATAAACCTGAACATATAGATGGAGCCATACTTGCTTATGCTGTTATGCAATTAGATTTTATAGATATTAACAAGTATAAACAAGCTTTAGATTATATATGGAATTTGATTCAAAAACATATAGGTATTGATGGAACCATAAGATATCGAAGTTCGGCAAAAACTAATAGATATGTAGATACTATAGGATTCATATGTCCATTTTTAGTATGTTACGGTAACATATATAACAAACCAGAGTGTACAGATTTAGCTATTAATCAAATAAAATCCTATGAAAAATATGGTGTAGTTGGTAAGTATAATATACCTTATCATGCATATAACATAGAAAGAGAAATACCTTTAGGTCTTTATGGTTGGGGAAGAGGTTTAGGTTGGTACGCAATCGGACTTATTGATACTTGGAACGAATTGGAATCTGATTGTGAGAATAAGAAAATATTAGAAGAATTTATTATAACTTTTGCAAAATCAGTAATAGAATTACAACATAAAAATGGAGCTTGGAGTTGGACTGTAACTCGACCAGAAACAAGATTAGATTCATCAACTACAGCAACATTATCATGGTTTATGTTAAACGCATCAAAAATAGACGCTATATCAGATGAATGTATCGCTAGTTATAATAAAGCTATAAAATATTTAATGAGCGTAACAAAACGGAATGGTAGCATTGATTTTTCTCAAGGGGATACTAAAGATATAGGGGTGTATTCTCTGTTATTTGACATACTGCCATTTACACAAGGATTTGCCATAAGAGCTATTAATAAAAATAAGCAATGAGTACACCATCCAGGACTACTTATTCCATTAGAAATATAACCACAGGATTTCTAGGCCAAGCAATACAGACAATACTTGGCTTTGTCAGCCGAACTATATTTATAAAATGTTTGGCTACAGAATACCTAGGAGTCAGTGGTTTATTTACTAATATTCTCTCAATATTATCTTTAGCAGAACTTGGTGTAGGAAGTGCTATTGCCTATGCTTTATATAAACCTTTGGCAGATAGAGATGAATATAAGACATCTGCTCTGATGAATTTCTATTCAAAAGCATATAAGATAATCGGTTTATCTGTAGCAGTAATTGGTTTAAGCATACTCCCATTCATTAAGTTTATAATAAATGACGCACCAAACATAGAAGAAAATATATATTTAATATATTTTCTTTATTTGTTTAATACCGTTATAACATACTTTTTCTCATATAAAAACACAATAATAGTTGGAGATCAAAAGAAGTATATATCTTTAACTATAGGATATATAGTACATTTTATACAGACAATTGCGCAAATTGTTATATTATTATTAACAAAAGATTTTTTACTGTATTTAATAATCCAATCTATTTTTTCTTTAGTCTATAATGTCATAATTTCTATAAAAGCTGATAGAATGTATCCTTATTTGAAAAATAACAAGGATGCACAGTTAGATGACAGTACAAAAAAAGAATTGGGGGTAAATATAAAATCGTTAATGATAATAAGACTAAGCGGAGTTTTGGTTAATAATACGGATAACATAATAATAAGCAAATTTTTGGGATTATCAATAGTTGGTTTATGTTCCAATTATAACTTACTAATATCTATAATCAATAGTGTATTTGCACAATTATTTGGAGGTATAACCGCTAGTGTTGGCAATGTAAATGCCAAAGAAAGTAATGAGAAAAAAGAAGAGATTTTTAATGTAATAAACTTTATAAATTTCTGGTTATTTGGTTTTTCTGCCATATGTATAACATTATTATCCAATGATGTAATAAAATTATGGATTGGAGATGAATTTATTCTGCCAATCAGTATACCATTAATATTAGCTATAAACTTTTATATGGTCGGTATGCAGAATGCCGTATGGACATATAAAGATACTATGGGACTATTCAAGCAAGGGCGTTTCTTATTACTCGTAACAGGAAGTATAAATATAGTATTGTCAATAATATTAGGCAAACATATCGGCTTATTTGGGATATTAATAGCAACTGCAATTTCAAGAGCATTGACAAATACATGGTATGATCCTTTCGTAATATATAAATATGGCTTAAAAAAAAGTCCTGTATCATATTTTATTAGATATATAAAGTTTGTCATAATAATCGGATTAATTTTAGTTATCAACGGATTTTTATGCAGTTTGGTTAAAGGCAATATTTTGACAGTTGTTATTATAAAAACTGCAATATGCACATTAGTATCAAATATTATAATTATAGCCATATTCTACAAGACCAACGAATTCAAATATATATTAAATATTGTAAAAAGAATAATTGGGAATTTAAAATCAAAATTTGTAAAGGACAAATAATCTATGAAACCTCGCATTCTCATAGCTATTCATTATATGCATCTAGGCGGAGCCGAGATTTCTCTTATCGGACTTCTTCAGGCATTGGACCCAAACAAAGTGGATATAGACCTTTTCGTATATAGCCACGAAGGTGAACTGATGAAACTGATTCCTGAATATGTCAATGTTTTGCCTGAAATTCCTGCATATAAGATGTTTGAGCGTCCGATGAAAGAAGTACTGAAAAAAGGTCATCTTTCTGTTTTCCTAGCTCGAATGAAAGCCAAAATGAGAATGAAATCTTATCTCAAAAAAAAGCAGACCATCGACCGAAGTGCGATAATGGGATTCCTCGGTGAAGAAGTTAGCAAAGTCGTGCCTGACATAAATACTTCCGTTGAATATGAGCTTGCAATCTCTTTCCTCACTCCTCATAACTTTGTCCGCGACCACGTTCGTGCAAAGAAAAAAATCTGCTGGATTCATACCGACTACACTCGCATTGATGTCAATGCTGAATTAGAATTACCTATATGGGATAGCTTTGATTATATCGCAAGCATATCACCTGATGTCACAAAAACTTTCTTGCAAGTGTTTCCATCTCTCGCATCTAAAATCATTGAAATAGAAAATATACTCTCATCAGCTTTTGTCAGACACAGAGCAGACGAGATTGGGTCAACAGACTTAGAGCAGCTGTCAGCTATCAGCCATCAGCCATCAGCTATTAATCTGCTTTCAATAGGTCGTTTCTGTGAAGCAAAGAATTACGATAATGTTCCAGATATTTGTAAAAGGACTCTGGAACTACTTAAAGACAAGAATATTGACATCAAATGGTACATAATTGGTTTCGGTGCTGATGAAAATCTAATTCGTCAAAAGATTGCCGAAGCTGGAATGCAGGAGTATGTCATCATTCTTGGCAAAAAAGCAAATCCATATCCATATATAAAAGCATGTGACATTTATGTGCAGCCTTCTCGTTACGAAGGTAAAAGTGTCACTGTTCGTGAAGCTCAAATGTTGTGCAAACCTGTAGTTGTAACAAATTATCCAACAGCAAGTAGCCAGATTAAAAACGGCATTGACGGAGTCATCGTTCCAATGGATAATGAAAATTGCGCCAAAGGATTGACTGAGTTTATACTTGACATTGAAAAACAAAATCATATCATTGAGTATTTGAAAACTCATGATTATGGCAATGTGGAAGAGGTGGAGAAAATATATGATATTATAAAGATATAAATTACAATATAAATATATGATTCCTAAAATAATTCATTATTGCTGGTTTGGCGGCAATCCTTTGCCAAAATCAGCTATTGAATGTATTGAAAGTTGGAAAAAGTTCTTTCCAGATTACGAAATCAAGGAATGGAACGAATCCAATTACGATGTTCATAAAATTCCATATATTCACGAAGCATACGAGGCAAAGAAATATGCTTTCGTCAGCGATTATGCACGTTTCGATATTCTCTATCACGAAGGCGGTCTGTATTTCGATACCGATGTTAAAGTGATTAAATCTTTTGATGAGATAATAACAAGAGGACCTTTTATGGGACGAGAAGCTGGTGCATATCTGCGTAATATATGTGACACCGAAGGGGAAGGTTTAGCAGTAGCACCAGGACTGGGATTAGGAGTGAATCCAGGCAATGAATTATACAAAGAATTCCTTGAAGCTTATAATGAATTATCTTTCTTTAATCCTGACGGAAGTTTAAATACAAAAACCATAGTTTGCTATACAAGCGAAATTCTCGTCAAGCATGGTCTGTCACACAACAACGATGAAGCAGAAGAAGTCGCTGGTGTTTGGATTTATCCTGCCGACGTATTATGTCCAATGGACCATACAAAAGGTAATAAGGTTAACATCACAGAGCGTACAATAAGCATACATTTATACGATGCTTCTTGGATTGACCATAACACAATGAAGTGGCGTTTGCACCTGCTGAAAAACTGGATGATGCGAACATTTGGAGCAGAAAGAATTAACAAAATAGCCAAGATTATAAAAAGAAAACAATGATAGCTGCAAAATCTTATTATACAATTTATCTTATCATCGTTACCATAATAACACTATTCATCTATTCAAAATATAGTAGAAAAAAAGGTGACATTATTTCTACACAACGAAAAAAACAAGACAGAACATTCATCATAGTTATATTTATGATTTTATTCATAGGCTTTCGTCCCAAAAGTCATATATTCGTAGACATGATGAATTATATTACATCCTATCATGCATTCTATGAAGGTGAAACATTTATATTTGACAAAGAAGCTGAAAATCTGCTTTTTGACAATTATCTTGCATGGGTCGGTTCCTTGAATTTAGGCACTACTTTCTTCTTTGTCAGCATTGCAGCCATATATTTCATCTGCACTTATATAGCTTGTAAAAGAATGTTTCCAAGAGATACATTGGCTGCATATCTTGTTTTCTTGGCAGCATTCTCTACATTCTCTTACGGCACAAATGGTATAAAAGCAGGAGCTGCCGGTGCTATATTTCTAATGGCTCTATCTTATCGTAAAAATTTAAAGATATGTATACCTTTAATTCTGTTATCTTACGGATGCCATCATAGTATGATAATGCCTATTGTAGCTTTTATATTGACGCTTATCTATAAGAATTCAAAAGTATATTTCGCTGGCTGGTGCTTTTGTTTATTGATAGCGATAGCTCATATAACATTCTTCCAGGAATTATTTGCAGGCATTCTGAGTGACAGCGGAGATAGTGGCGCTAATTATCTTAGTGAGATAGGTAATGAGTGGGGAGGCAGAACTGGTTTCCGTATTGACTTTGTAATTTATAGCGCAATGCCAATACTTGTAGGTTATTGGGCTGTGTATAAAAAAAGATTACAACTCTCTAAATTATATACATGTCTATTGAATCTTTATATGACTATCAATGGAACATGGATGCTATGTATGTACGCCAACTTTACCAATCGTATCGCTTATCTTAGTTGGTTCCTTTATCCTATAGTGCTTATTTACCCTTATCTTAATGAGAACTGGGGTCCTAGACGTTATAAAGACTTCAGCATGGTAATGCTTGCCCATCTAGGATTTACACTATTTATGAAATTTATTTATTACTCTTAATATTAGATATATGCCAAAAGTATCTGTTTTAATGGGTATATATAATTGTGCTTCTACTTTACAAGAAGCATTAGATTCGTTGTATGCTCAAACATATCAAGACTTTGAAATCATTCTTTGTGAAGATGGTTCTAAAGATAATACTTACGAAATTGCTTTAGAAAATCAGAAACAACATGATAATATAGTTCTGCTGAGAAATCCTCATAATATGGGGTTAAACCAAACTCTTAACAATTGTTTAGCAGTTGCACAAGGAGAATACATTGCTCGTATGGATGGAGATGACTTATGCGACCCAACACGTTTTGAGAAACAAGTCAGATTCCTTGATGAGCATCCTGAATATGCCGTGGTGAGTACTCCTATGATTTATTTTGATGAGAATGGTGAGTTTCGTCGTGGCAAGGGTAAGGGAGAAATAGTTGCGCGTGACTTCGTGTATGGTAGTCCTATCTGTCATGCTCCTTGCATGGCAAGAACTGCAGCTGTTAAATCTGTAGGAGGATATTCTGTTGATGATAGGTTACTCCGAGTCGAAGATTATCATTTATGGTTTAAGTTGTTTTCTACTGGTCATAAACTATTTATGATGAATGAATGTTTATACAAGATGCGAGATGATAGAAATGCAAAAAGCAGAAGAAAGTGGATTGGTCGAAGGAATGCATTTCTTTTAATGAATAAAGGTTTTAGAATGATTAATTTGCCATGGTGGTATCATATATATTCCTTAAGACCAATTATTACGTACCTTTTGCCTAATTTTATTTACAATTATTTACATAGAAAGAACTGATATGGAAAAGAAAAAAATATGCTTTATAGTTGCATCTCCAAATACAGCTCGGAGTTTTCTTAAAGAACCTTTTAAATTGTTATCAAAAAATTATGACATTTATTTGGTCGCAAATATAAAAGAGACGGACGATTTATCCGATATGTGTATCACAGGTTATAAGAGTATACCTATTGAAAGCAAGCCAAACATAAAGGTTGACTTTAAAGCACTTTCATTACTTATAAAATACTTTAAAGAGATGAAATTTGATTCTGTTCACTCTCTTACCAAGAAAGCAAGTTTACTCACAACTATAGCAGGACGACTTGCTAGAATTAAATTTAGATTACACCACTTTACAGGACAAATGTGGGCTACCATGAGCGGTATAAAGAGAATGTTTTACAAATATATGGATTTATTTATAGTTCTGTCTGATACTCATATGCTGGTAGATGGGCATTCTCAAAAGGAATTTTTAGAAAAAGAACATATCTTGAAAAAAGGGCAAGGTACAGTATTATCCAATGGTTCAATATGTGGAGTTAATACCTTAAGATTTAGGAAAGATCTAACAGCAAGAGAAAAAGTTCGTTCTGAATTAAACATCAATGATAATTCAATAATTTTTATCTTTCTTGGTAGATTGAAGAAAGACAAAGGTATATACGAATTATTAGCAGCTTTTAATACTATCGTTCAAACAGGTCCTGATGCTATACTTCTTTTAGTAGGTGCAGATGAAGAAAAATGCATTGATAAATTATCTAATTATCCCAACTTAATTCTAAATGGGAATGTTATATCTTACGGTTTCACAAATGCACCAGAAGATTTGTTAAATGCTGCTGATGTGTATGTATTACCAACTTATCGAGAAGGTTTTGGATTATCTATTTTAGAAGCTTCAAGCACAGGATTACCTGTTATCGTTTCAGATACATATGGCGTACGTGATTCTATAATTGATAACGAAACTGGTTTACGTTGTAAAACATACGATATAGATTCACTTGTAAAGTGTATGAAATATCTATATGATAATCCTACCGAACGAAAAAGATTGGGAGATAATGGCATTAAGTATGTAAATGAAAAATTTACAACAGAAATTGTTTGTAAAGCCTGGTTCGATTATTATAAAAATGTTGTAAAATAAATATTTCAAGTTGTTTGGCCACATATTATTGACATTATAGAAAAGTAATATGAGTAAGAAAAAACTTAGTCTTTCTTTTAGAATTCTTCGTGCTATTGGTTTAAACTATCCAGAAGAAGAATATGGACAAGTTTCACTGTTTAGAGTTATTGGGAAAACTCTATCAACATTCCGAAATGCATTCCTTCTAAAACATTTTATGAATTGTACATTACTTTCGCCTTTGAATCCTCGAAAAATCAGGCCTTGGGTTTTAAGGAAAATCGGATGTAATGTTGGTAAAGATGTATTCATTGGAAGCGAAGTGTGGATTGACTCTGGACATGCACATCTTATAACGATAGATGATCATGTACATGTAACTGCCAGAACGGTTCTGTTATGTCACAAAAAAGACCTTAATGACTATTGTATTGGAGACGATTATGCTGCATTAAAGTATATGACAGCGCCAATACACTTGTGTAAAGGATGTAGTACAGGAACTGGCACTATAATACTTCCTGGAGTAACTATTGGCGAAGGTGCCATCGTAGGTGCTGGATCTTTAGTGACCAAAGATATTCCTGCGTGGACAGTGGCAACAGGACGTCCTGCAAAAGTAGTAAAGCAAATACCTCAAAGAAATAAATGATTCGCGTATGAAAATAGTTTCATTCGATATCGAGGAGTGGTACATTGAAAAGAAATTCAATGGAAATCGTGCTGAAAAATATATAGAATACGATAGGTATTTAAATGCTATATTGGATAAATTAGATGAATGTGAAACCAAAGCCACATTCTTTTGCTTAGGGAAAATAGCCACAGATTTTCCTGAAGTTATTCGTGCCATATCAGAAAAAGGACATGAAATCGGATGTCATTCTAACGAACACTTATGGTTAACAAAAATGACTCCAGAACAATTAAAGAAAGATACACATGACGCTATTGCAGCGTTAGAAGATGTTTGCGGTAAAAAAGTTGTAAGTTATAGATCTCCTGCATTTTCTATCGGTCAAAACAATAAATGGGCATTTGAAATTTTAGCAGAAGAAGGTATTGAACGTGACGCGTCAATATTTCCAGCACAACGAGACTTTGGTGGATTTGCTTCATTCCCTACAGATAATCCAACAAAAATTTCATATAACGGAGTTGTACTAAAAGAATTTCCTATTTGCCTAACAAAGTTAATGGGGAAAGAAATAGCTTATTCTGGTGGTGGATATTTCCGCCTTTTCCCATTTAATTTTATTCAGAATAGGATAGCCAAATCTCAATACATAATGACATATTTTCATATTGGAGATTTATTACATAATAATGGTGGCATTATGTCTCGAAAAGAATATGAAACTTATTTTAAAGAACCTGGAACCTTTAAGAATCGTCTTACTAGATATATTAAATCTAATTTAGGGACAAAAGGAGCTTTTGACAAAATGAGCAAACTCATTGAAAACAACGATTTCATATCATTAGAAAAAGCAGATTCTTTAATAAACTGGAATAACGTAAAAACTATTCAGTTGTAAATTTGATAACAAGCATGGGTAGAATTTTATCGAAAAACGTTATCCTAAAAAATAATTCAAATAAAAAAATCAACCCCAAGAACTGTTGTCCGTTGTCTGTTGACCTAAAAAAAGCCTATATGTATAAAAACTTCTTCAAACGCATAATAGATTTCACAATCGTTTTTATCGCCTTATCAATCATTTGGCCAATATTATTGATAATAACAATATGGTTACATTTTGCCAATAAAGGTGCGGGGGCATTCTTTACACAAGAACGTCCTGGTAAAGACGGTAAAATATTTAAGGTTATAAAATATAAAACCATGACAGACGAACGTGATGAGAATGGAGAACTTCTTCCTGACGCTCAACGTCTGACAAAAGTTGGTAAATTCGTCCGCTCAACATCTATAGATGAACTGCCACAACTGATAAATGTTCTTAAAGGTGATATGGCTCTCATTGGTCCTAGACCATTATTGGTTCAGTATCTGCCTTTATATTCAAAAGAACAAGCACGCCGTCATGAGGTAAGACCAGGCATTACAGGTTGGGCACAATGCAACGGAAGAAACGCCATCAGCTGGCAAAAGAAATTTGAGTTGGATGTCTGGTATGTGGATAACTGCACATTATGGACAGACATTAAAATAATTTGGATAACAATAATGAAAGTTCTAAAAAGAGCCGATATCTCACAAGAAGGTCAGGCTACAATGGAAGTTTTCAACGGAAATAATTAAAATATGTATTTATTTGGTGCAAGTGGTCACGCTAAGGTGATAATGGATATTCTTAATGCATCCAACATAAAGATAGATGCATTGATAGACGATAATACCGAAATCAACGAATTACACGGACAT
>JAEIGA010005870.1_pt1 | contig 18670 bp, 13 predicted proteins | sample 9270691 | NCBI WGS metagenome assembly JAEIGA01 (sample SAMN17057246, study PRJNA624740) | gut metagenome | biome: biome; isolation source: fecal sample | host: Bos grunniens | place: China: Xizang | collected 2019 | reverse complement strand
TTGACGTTCTGTCCACCGGCTCCGCTGGAACGGTAGGTATCCCACTCCAGGTCTGCGGGATTGATTTCGATCTCGATAGTATCATCAACCAAAGGATATACAAATACAGATGAAAATGTGGTCTGGCGTTTGCCCTGGGCATTGAATGGAGAGATTCTCACAAGACGATGTACTCCACTTTCTGCCTTGAGATATCCGAATGCATAATCACCCTCGACCTGCATGGTAACAGATTTGATCCCGGCATCCTCACCTTCGAGTTCGTCAGTCACTGTCACCTTATATCCGTTTCTCTCTGCCCAGCGGATATACATACGCATGAGCATTGCAGACCAGTCATTCGCCTCTGTTCCACCAGCTCCGGAATTGATTGTGAGGACTGCTCCGAGATTATCGCCTTCTTCACCAAGCATGTTTCTAAGCTCTAAAGCTTCAAGTTCCTCGAGTACTGAAGCATAGGCCTGCTCAAGCTCCTCAACCTCAGGAGTCTGGGCATCATCGCCCGCACATGAAAGGCTATCCTTAGCAAAATCATATAGTACATTCAGGTCCTCAGCACCTGAAGCGACACTATCAAAGCCTGTCACCCAGAACTTCACACCGGAAAGTTCCTTCAAGAACTTCTCAGCTTCCTTTGGATCATCCCAGAAATCCTGCTCCAAAGTTCTTTCCTGCCTTTTAGACACGTCTTCACGCTTTGCATCTATATTGATACATTTGCCCAAAACATCGACTCGTCGCTGGAGTTCCTTTATATTATCATTTGTTATCATTTGCCTTGAGTATAAAACATACAAAGTTAAAAAATATATGCTTATATTTGCATTATGATAGGTATTTTTGATTCCGGGGTCGGCGGGCTTTCCGTCTTCAGGGAGATTCACAAGATCCTTCCTGAGCAAAGCTATATCTATTATTCAGACAATGCCCATTGTCCGTATGGCGAAAAGTCTCAGGAATATATTATCAACAGAGCACGCGAAATCACTAAGATATTATTAGCCAAAGGGGCACAGATCATAGTTGTGGCCTGCAACACTGCCACTGCGGCTGCCATTGCAACTCTCCGCGAGGAGTTCCCGGTCAAGTTCATCGGAATGGAACCCGCCATCAAGCCGGCTGCTGCTCGAACCAGATCCGGAGTTGTGGGCGTCCTCGCTACTGCAGGCACATTGAAAGCCGATAAATATCTGTCGACCCGCGTTCGCTGGGGAGACAACATTCAGATTGTGGAGCACGTCGGTCAGGGCTTTGTGGAACTTGTCGAGAGAGGCAAGACACGTGGTCCCGAGGCTGAAGAAGTTGTAGAGACCAGTATTGAACCGCTTCTGGATGCCGGGGCGGACACCATCGTACTGGGATGCACACATTATCCATTCCTTTCCGACACCATCAGACTGGTTGCTTCAAGATTGGTTCCCGACAGAGATGTCACCATCATAGACCCAGCTCCTGCCGTCGCCAAGCATCTGGTGGAGGTCATGAACAAAGAAGGCATATCCTCAGCTGATGCCACTGGATATGCCCTTGAACTCATTGCTTCCGGCGATTCCACCACTCTGGTAGAGGTTGCCAAGTCTCTTTAATACAGATAATACTTCTTAGATAGCGCCCGGAAAGCATCTTCGTCCTTACGCCAATAAGTCTTTATATCATCAAAAAGATATCTCTTCGAAAATTCCGTCCTGATGAAGTCAGTTCCGCAGACTTTGTCAAAAAGTCCGTAGCCGGATACGATTTCGAACGGTTTCTTGTCAGGATATAACTCCACAACTGCCTGCATAACCATAAACTGAAGCTCTGTCAGGCGGGCTGATTCGTAATCCGTATAGAAGAATTGAAGTCCCTTTACCAACTGACCCTTCAGATTACCTGAGAATGGTTTATACCATATTGTCCTGAAAGCCACTCCCGGCAGATCATAAGACTCAAGTTTCGCTTTAAGAGCCTCTGGTTCAAGCCACAATGCTCCGAACACCTGGAACGGGAGAGTATACCCCACTCCTATATTCATAAACCCATAGAGTTCACCGCATATGCCGGACGAGACATAGTAGATCGGAGATTCTTTGAAAGGAATATTCGGAGATGGAAGCACCCAAGGAAGCCCTGTGTCTTCATAAAGCATGTCACGGGTCCAACCCTCCATAGGTACCACAGTCAGTTTGCAGGTGGCAGGCTCCTGATCTCCCTTCTGTCCCCTGTTCATACCCTCTTGATTGATCATCTGAGCCAACTCTCCAACGGTGAGTCCATAAATATAAGGTATTGGATACTGGCTGACGAAAGAGAAGAAACCCGGTTCCACATTACATCCTTCAATCTTATTGCCTCCGAGAGGATTCGGCCTATCCAGAACCATCACCTCAATTCCTTTCTCCGCACATGCCTCCATGACAAGACCAAGAGAACTGATGAAAGTATAAGAACGTGCTCCCACATCCTGGATATCATACACCATCACCTCAACGTTTTCAAGCATCTCAGGGGTTGGCTTGCGGGTCGAACCATATATAGAATATACAGGAAGACCAGTCACTGGATCAGTACTGTCGTTGATTTTGTCTCCGGCATATACATCTCCACGGACACCATGCTCGGGACCATAAAGAGCCACAAGTTCAACACCAGGAGCATTGAACAATATATCGACTGTTGAATTCAGATGCGAATCCACACCACTCGGATTGGTCACAAGACCAACCTTCTTTCCAACCAGGCCCTCGAAATTCTTTTCACGCAGGACCTCGATTCCGGTCTTGACGGCAGAATTCCTTGATTGGGGAAGCGGGGTCTTTGCCTGAACCGCCACGCAGCACAAAGCCGCAGCAAATATCATCAATAGCTTTCTCATCATTATGGTCTGGCTACTCTTCCGGCAAAAAGTATATTGCCGTTAGAACGATCTGCAATAAAGAATACATATGGTCTATCCACATTCATGGTATATACAGTCTCAGGACGTGCAGAAGTCATACGGACTCCTATACTTGTCACCGCCGCAGCCTCTGTTCCTTTTTCAGACATGTCAATATAGCATTTCTGTTTCACCTGATCCAGAACGAGGGGACCTGTTTCAGATATTCCTTTGAAATCCGCAGCTGAAGAAAAGGCTGTCCTGATTCCCATGTTCTGCAGGGTCTTGTTCAATATCATCTCCGTTTCAAGTTTAAATTTAGGAAGGGTCAGCCGAACCTTTTCTGCAGTCATCATCGACATAGCCTGATCGTAAAGATCCTCATTGACATAGGAAATCATCTTATCAATCGAAAGACCTTTTGGAGGGAGCACAACATACATTGCATATCTACCACCCTCGTATGGAAGTTCAACCATCTGAGCACCCTGATACTCTGCATAATTCATTCTATCTGTCTTAGCCATCATCGGAATCTGCACATCACCGTTGAAAGCATGGAACACTCCTTCTCTCGTATTTTTCTCTAGAAAGGCATCAGCCCAAGGTGCATTGAAATACAAAGCATTGATCAACATCATGACCATTCCAGGGTTCAACCTATCCACAATTTCATTGATTTTTCCCTCTGTATTTTCGGAGCACCAATTATTGATTGCTCTGACAGTGGCTGGATCAGCAAAATCAAGATTAACGACCTCCGCATCAAAATCATTCTCAAGAATGCTCACGTAGCGGTTTCTGACACTGAAATCATCTGTAATCCACACAGAGTTGGCAGACTTTACTGTCACCGTATCATTAGAACCAAGATCTGCAGCCTTGAAAAGGCATCCGTTCAGAGCATCATCGAATTCGACTCTAGTCTGTCCTTCTGCTCCTTCAGCAACCATAGAAAGCGCAACTCCAGCACTGTATGGAGAGACCACGACATTCTCTCCAGACTCTGAAATTGCGACAACGTGTTTGAAAAAAGACAATGCAAAACCCTTCTGAGAACCCTCTACAGGCTTTTCATATTCAGTTCCACATGAATTCAGAATTAAAAGAGCAGTAACTGCCAGGACGTTTGAAATAAATCTTTTCATAATAGACTAGTTTTTCTTTCCATATTCAGGATCAACCTTGAGCATGCATGTCACAGCCACAGTCACAAGACAACACAACATGACAAAACCGAAGAATCGAGTATATCCAAGTGCTTCCTGAATATATCCTGCAACCATTCCTGGTATCATCATGCTCAAGGCCATGAAGGCTGTACATAGCGAATAGTGTGCCGTTTTGAATTCTCCATCGGCAAAATAAATAAGATAGAGCATATATGCTGTGAATCCGAAGCCATATCCAAACTGATCCAGACAGACGCAAGATCCTATCACCCAGATATTTGACGGTTGGAATGCTGCAAGAAAAACAAAAGACAGGCAAGGCAGGGTCAGACTGAGTGCCATCGGCCATAATGATTTTTTCAGTCCCCACCTTGATGCTGCCACACCACCAAGAATTCCTCCTGCCGTCAAAGCTGCCACACCAACAGTTCCATAAACAAGGCCGACAGCCTCAGTAGTAAGTCCCAATCCTCCAACATGATGACTATCAAGCAGGAAGGGGTTCATCATCTTGACAAGAAAAGCTTCCGGAAGCCTATATAGAAGCATGAATGACAGTGCAATCCATATGTGTTTCTTGCTGAAGAATGTGATGAAGGTTCTTATAAACTCCTTCACTATGGATCTGGCAGAGCGGACTTCAGCGCGTACTGCAGATACGTCTGAATCAGGCTTTGGAAGTCTGAACAGATGCCAGAACGTCAAGGCAGAGAAAATTGCTGCACTGATGATCAAGGTATACGACCAAGCTTGCGGAATATCTCCAAGACGCGTTTCCAATAAGCCGGCAATAACTACAAGAACGCCTTGTCCGAAGATTGATGACAAACGATAAAAGGTACTGCGTATTCCCACAAAAAGAGATTGGTCACCAGGATCAAGTGCCAACATATAGAAACCATCCGCTGCTATGTCATGAGTAGCGGAAGCAAAGGCTGTTATCCAGAAGATGACAAGTGTCAGATTGAAGACAGAAACCGGTGTCGAACCTGATGCGATGATCCCGGCTGAAGGATGCGGCAGAGTAAAAGCAACCAATGCAAATGCAAGCGACATAAGTACCTGCATTGCTACCACCCACCATCTCTTGGTCTTGACAAGGTCGACAAATGGACTCCAGAGAGGTTTGATGACCCAAGGAAGATATAGCAGACTGGTGTATAGGGCCATATCTCCTTTAGACATACCCATATTATTAAACATCACCACCGAGATGTTGTTCACCACGAAATATGGAATTCCTTCAGCGAAATATAAGGTGGGGATCCACCACCATGCATTATTATTACGTTTCATTAAATTTCAGTTAAGCATGTCCCGGGATAATAATGGGAAAGTATTTCAATATAGTCATACCCTTGCGAGGCCATCACTGCTGCACCGATCTGACAAAGCCCCACTCCGTGCCCCCAACCTTTTCCGTGAAGAGCCAGAGTGTCCCATGCATCATCAGGCAGCACAGTTGCACCTGCACGCAGATATTCCACTTCAAAAGCAGAACTCTTGAGATGGCTTTCGGAAAGCAATCTTCTGATTTCAAGTTCCTTACCAACGGTAAGAGTCTTCTCTGAGCCTACGATTCCCAGTTTATATATTCTCTCAGACTCACCTCTTTCAAGAGGCTCAAGTTTCTGGACAATCCCAATATCAATTCCGCTTCTGCGCATGATCAATTCTGATATTTGCGAACGGCCATATTCCACCTTCCAACGGTAGAAGTCCACTGTCTCCTGGTCATAATTATTCAGTACCTGAGCAAGGATTTCCTTGTCCTGAGTGTCACAGAAGCACTTTACTTCCCCATTCTCAACATCCACAGCAATATGTCCCGGGGCATCAGGAAGCGACTTAAGATAAGGCATATCCACATCATCCCAACAAGTACTGAACTTCTCCATGACACCACCGCAGCACTTTGAGAATCTGGCATCACAGAGTTGTCCGTCGTATGTCAGAACCTGTCCCCACGTACTGTCTATTGCGGCTCGCACAGCCTTACCTGTAGCCCGGGTAAGACCCTGATATCGCTGACAATGATCATCTGCGCAGACATCGAAGTTGCTGTGGTCATCATGATCATACCATTTGACATATTCAATCTCAGGACCGTCCTGCTTTATTGTTTTATCAGAATTGAGAGCGTCAAGATACGAAATCAAGGCAGGAACGCTATTGACACCTTCCGGTAGAGACAATTTTCTGTTTTTATGAGAACTTGCTATCTGCGCCATCACCCATGAACGAGAAATCACTGCATGAGCCTTAAGAAACTCCTCCGATGCTGTAGCACTCATCTCTGAAGAAATCACACTTAGGAGATAATCTTCGACTCCAACCACATTGACAGCGGTCAACAGACCATTTTCAACGATGATCTTCAAAGCACCGGCAAACTTCTGGTCTTCCTTGCGCTCCCAATGAAAATTCACTCCAATTGTCACCCCGTGTAGTGCGAATGTCGGCTCAGCAAACATTGTTGATGGATTCTGTTCCTCAAAATATAATTCATCATAAAGAGCCCCATCGTATTCGATCTTACCTTCTTTAAAAACAGCTTTCCTTACCCCAGCTCCATCTGTATAAACTTCAAACTCAATCTCTTTAGCTGACATTATTCCGACCTCCAGCTTTGGCTGGGTACGCGTAAGACGATTGACCATCGCAGTTTCTTCATCCTTGGTAATTGAAACTTCCTCAACCATCTCTGCCAACAATTCATCTGTAATCTTCTCATATTCCTCCTCAACCGGTACAATAAAGACACCTCCCATATCCGCACATCCCGGGCTCATGGTCAGATGGTCCGGACCCTCAGAAAAGTAATGATGCGATCGATGACGACTGCGAAAGACAACAATAGAACGGAATTCGCCATCCTTCCAATATGTAAAGAGATTGAAAAGAGGCTCTCGTTCTCCATCCGGAGTATTGGTGCAATCCAATAATCTATAAAAAAGTTTGGCAGCAGACTTAGAAGTCTCTGCTCTCAAGACGAAAACTCCTATAGTGAACTTATCATAGTGATATAGTCTTGCATCCTGGTTTGAGGACAGGAACACCAAAGTATCACTTTCGTCTGTCATCAACCTATCGACATCCTCAACCAATGGAATAAGTCCCGCCGGTGCAGCCTGAAAATGATGATGGTCGGGAGCTGAGGCTCCACTTTTCGGACCATTATAAAAGAATGTATATGATGAATACTTCTTTGCCATATCCAACATATCCACATATCTGTGAAGGATGGACTGTTCCACATGTTTGTTCTTGGCAATCACCAGATGATCGGGAAATATCGGGTACGGATTGACCAGAATATGATATTTCTTTCCCTTTCGTCCATCGAACTTAAGCATTATCTGCTCTGGAGGACGGTTCTCCCTGCACAGAAAACATCTGCGCTTTGCGATATCCTCCTTATTGAGTCTGGCAGCAGATGAAATCATTCTTGCCGGGTTGAACTGCAGTTTGACGGTAAGGCCACCCACAACCGCATCCTTTACCCGGACATTTTTCAGAGCCCGAAAATTATCACAGGCAAGGGGCCATCGCGACAACTGGTCTCCAACAAACTTGTGTATCTTATCCTGCTTCATTATTAACGTTTTCTTGACTTTACCTGCGACATTCTTGCTTCAAGTTCCCAAGTGCGTATGCGGTCCTTATAGAGATTATTCGCATTGACTTTCTCTATATCAAGTGCCGCATCAGAGTTCCCTTCCCACCGACGGCAGCAATATAACACATCATATATTCGTCCTATACGATACTCCCTGCTGACACGAAGTCCAAGCGCATAGTCCTCACCGTAGCTTGTATTAGGCAGATTCAGCTTCCTCAAAAGCGGAGTCCAGAATGCCCTCGGTGCTCCCAATCCATTGATTCTTAATGCATTATTTCTTCCATTAGCTTCTGTCCATTCGCGATGATCAATAATTCCGGGAGGAATCGGGTTCATCTGAAAGTCAGTCATCTGATATGTTCCCACAACCATAGCACATTTCTGTTCTCGAAAGGCATTTACCACCTTGGTCAACGTATCCGGACCAATATAGACATCATCGCTGTCGAGCTGGACTGCATATTCACCACACATCTGATGATGAACGGCAAGATTCCAACAACCACCGATACCGAGATCCCTTTTTGCAGGTATCACATGCACAAGATGCGAATCTCTTGCTGCCATCTCAGCCAGCAATTCAGAGGTTCCGTCAGTAGAGTGGTTATCAACGACAATGACATTGAACGAAAAATCACAATGCTGGCTCAACGCACTTTCAACTGCATCCTTCACCGTGCGTATTCTATTATATACGGGAATCACCACGGTAGCCGTCACCGGGAAAGTCTGACACCCTGCCTCCGGTTCCTTGAACTCAGGAGCCAGCCAAGCACCGATTCTCTTCAAGTGTTCAGTGCAGATTGCCTCCATTTCAATCTGGACAGCACGGTTCTTAGGATCCACATAATCGAACTGCTTCTCACCTGACTTACGGAGATCAGTTTCGATTTCTGTATATAAGTATTCATTAATATGCACAATATTCTTCATGCGAAGACGCAGATCATAAAGTGCACCCCACTGTCTGTCAGTTTCCATTCCACGTACAGCCTTCTTAAATGAAGCTGCCCTGAAGACCAGCACACTACCGAAGTCAAAATCATCTCTCAGTGCACCCTTCTGGCAATCAATCAAAGGATGGCGTCTCCTGACCTGACCGGCATTCCCGTCAATCAGCTCATAATGATCCGCATAAAGCATATCAGCCTTTGTATCCTCTGCAATCGAGACAATTCTATCAAGGGCGAACATGCCCATTTCAAGAGGAGTGTCCTTAGTATATATGAGTATGTATTTATGAGAAACAGACTCAGCTATGCTACGCAGTGTCTCGGTTTCTCTCAATGAAACTCCGGAAAGGAAGGTCACTCCAGCAAAGGACTCGCTTCTGCTGAATGAGTTGATGGTAACCTCAAGGTCTTCGCCCATCATCGAGGGCACAAAACATTCAATATTTGACATATCAGATCAGTATTTTTCTATCTCGACTTAAGATACTTCAGCCAGAAGGCCTGGTTTGCCTTATTGAAATGAACGCCCTGATAGCCGTAGTAGCCGTGCATTCCGTCAGGATAAATCATAAAATCGAAGTTCTTGCCAGCCTTGTGCATTGCGTCAATGAGCCGGAGAGTATTCTGATGATGGACATTATCATCACCCGTTCCGTGGGTCAGCTTAAGCATTACTGAGCCATCTGATTCATAGTCAACAGGATAACCATCAATATAATTAAGAACTTTTGACACCTCATATCCTTCCGGATTATTCTGAGGTGTGTCCATATAGCGCTCTGTATAATGCGAGTCATATAGTGCCCAATCATAGACACCACCACCTGCTATACCATAATGGAATTTGTCCGGAGCCTGCATAAGGAGCATCGAAGTCATCGTACCACCAAAGGAGAAACCCTCGACACCAATCTTATCATCCTGAACATAAGGAAGCTCCATCAACCAATCAGCCCAAGAGCAGAAGTCCTTGACTTCATGAACCGTGAGCTGACGATAAATCATATCAAGACTCTCACGACCATTGTGGCCACCTGCACGTGGATCCACAGTAATCTGAATGATGTCGTTATTCGAATACCACTGGTTATTATCATCAGGAGTCACCCAGCGGTCCCTTACAAGAGGCGTATCCGGTCCACCATAAATGTCGACATGAACTGGATATGTCACTGATGGATCGAAATCCTTCGGATAGACAATCATTCCCGGGAGAGTGAAACCATCCGGTGTAGTCATATGCACGAGCTGACCAAGTGCATACTTCGATGCATCGAAATCAGGACCTTTCATATCAGCAACCACATAGCCACTCAAACCATTACCCTTTCTCGGCACGACAACAGGTCCTGTCGTGTTAGCCTTAGCGACATCCCCGCCATGGCCTGACGAAACAACTCCATTGGACGTATTGAAAACAGCCACACGGGTAGGGGTGGTTACATTGGAATAAGATGCTGCGAAATATTTACCATCCGGCGAGAACTTCACTCCTGTCACATGATAGGCAGGATCAGTCAGCGCACGCACAACTCCCTTTGAATCAACTTTATACAAAGCCTGACGGACAGTAGCATCACGTTTTGCCGTGAAGTACACATCCCCTTTCGCTTCATCCACCCTGATAAGGTTCACAGACCAGTTGGTTCCGTCTGTAAGTCTTCTAAACTCCTCTCCGTCGTACGAAAGGAAATATATCTGCTGCCATCCTGTCTCGAACTCACGGGCCATGTACAGACCTTTTTCTGTGAATATTACAGAATTTATCCAATTGAGCCAGGTCTTATATGTTTCATTATATATATGTTTCCTTGAGCCGTCTTCAACATTTACACTATAAAGATCAAGTGTATTCTGGACACGTGGCATACGTGCGATGAAGAACTCCTTGCTGTCAGGTCCCCAGAACGGTATGCCGAAATACTGGTCTTCAGTTTCGTCGAAATCTGCCCAAACTATATCGCAACCTCCATCATCGCAATGTCCATTGCACTTAGAAAGGTCAATGATACCGATACGCACCTGAGGATTTGTCTGCCCGGCTTTCGGATAGCGGGTTTCGCTGAGAGCACCACCTGAAGCGAGATCGGTGACCTTAGGACTACTGAATCGGGAAGAAGCTGCCGACGGATCTGAAAAGGCAGAATAAATCGGGAAAAGAGGTACCTGAGTATTGTCAAAACGATAGAAACCTATTTTTTTGCTGTCAGGTGACCACCAGAAAGCCTTATATCTTGTTGAACGACCAAGAATCTCCTCGTAATATACCCATGATGCATATCCGTTGAGGATCAGATCGCTTCCGTCATGAGTAAGACGAGTCTCCACCTCAGTGGCAATATCCACCACATAGAGGTCATTATCGCGGGTAAAAGCCAGTTTGGTGGAGTCTGGAGAATATGTCAGATTCACTGCTCCTTCCGGCTTCACAGGAAAGTCGGCATACTTTTCTGGAGCGCTCACTCCCTCAACACGCTTTCCTGTACGGGCATCCACCTTGAAAGCAGTGCTGTCCTGATAGCTACCATCATAGCTGAACACCACTTCCCTATCACTGACCCACTTCCATGCACGTGGCACCGCATTAAACTCCTGGGCACTTGCACCCCACACACTCGCGTACATCACCATCAATGACATTAAAATCTTCTTCATAGCGTTTACTTATTGTATATTTTAATTAACAGTTTAAAGGATTGGGGTGGTGTGGTCTGAGACCGTGGCCACCCGCGGCCCGTTAGCGGGAGGGGCCCACGCCGCTGGCGTGGGAGGGATAGGAGCGAAGCGACGTAGTCTCATACCACACTAGCCCAATCCTACCTAAATAGTTCATCTTTAAAATTAACCAGATAAACCTTCTTCTTGGCACGGGTAACGGCGGTATACAACCATTTAAGATCATCCACCGTCAGTTCCTCCTGCCAGAACGGATTGTCCACAATCACACAATCCCACTGACCACCCTGCGACTTATGTCCGGTTATAGCATTGGCATATTTAAGCTGCAAAGCATTGAAATATTTATCCTCTCGCACTGCCTCATAACGCTTTTTCTTTGTCGTAATATGCGAATAATCGGCATTGACACCCTGATACAACATATTCGACTGCTCGTAAGTCAGCGAAGCACTCTCTGACTCGAGAGTATCCAGAATGACCTTTGCCACAATCTCCTGATCATCGTAATCCGGGAAAGCAATGCGGGCCTCGGCAAAATGGAGTCCGTAGCGTTCCTCATATTTCGAAATCTTGACGAGTTTGGCGATATCACCGTTCGCGATATAATCCATTCCCTCGACATCTTCCACAAACTGATAGCAGTTCTTCACAATCATCAGCTTATCATCACGCACAAGCTTCTCCTCCTTGAACTGCACAGTGGAACGCACACCAAGATTATATTTGATCGCCCTGCGGTTCGAGCGGCACAAAATCACCGTCTCATCCTCACCATAGCGTGCATAGGCATCCGAAATAGTCTCTATCAATTCTCCTCCGGTGATTCTCCGGATATCATCACAGTCCGACACATCAAGACCAAGGTCACATATATCCATCACACCGACACCATTATCAAGTTCCGCCACAACCTCACGGATCCTGGTTGCATTTCTGAGAATTCCTGATTCCTGCTGCTGACGCACTACTGTTGTCAATTCCGAGAACATCGTGCCTCCCATCATAGTCATATAGTCCTTCGACAAGGCTGGAGATGCGTCAAGACCTATTGGCGGAAGCTGAGCCGAGTCACCGATCAAAATCACCTTGCAATCCACACCGGAGCGGACGAAGGTAATGAGATCCTCAAGCAGATTACCTGTTCCAAAAGCTGCAGTTGACTGCTGCTGACCGGGATCGATACCTATCAAAGACACCTCATCCACTACGAAAAGAGTCTCCTTATCCTTATTCGGAGCAAGCGAAAACTGGCCGAAGCCATCACCTCCGACTGCACGTTGACGGTATATATGTTTATGGATCGTAAATGCCGGACGATCTGAATACGAAGATAGTACCTTCGCTGCGCGACCTGTCGGTGCAAGAAGCACACACTTAGTCTTATATTCAGCTAAAGTGGAAATTACAGAAGAAATGGCAGTAGTCTTACCTGTACCAGCATATCCATTGACAATGAATATATCATCATCATCCGAACTCACGAAATCAGCCAACTTCTGCAGAAGCGTGTCCTGGCAGGAAGTCGGTTCATATTGCAGACGGGAGAGGAAACCCTTGTATAAGAAATCTGCTCTTCCCATTATTTGCTGCGGTTGAACATTAAAGAGATCACAATGAGAATCGGATAGATTTCCATTCGTCCGAGGAACATATCTATAGTAAATATAACCTTGGACATAACAGGCTGCAACGAATAATTATCGAGGCTGGCTACATCGCCAAGTCCAGGTCCCACACTACCCACAGAAGATATGACTCCGGACACGGCCTCGATAGGCTCAGATCCGCAAAGCATTACAGCAATGATAGAGATAAAGATGACCACCACATACATCACTATATACATAAATACGGAGCTGACGACGTTGTCAGGAAGGTAATGACCACCCATCTTCACCTGAGACACGGAAGAAGGATGGATTCTGCGTCTGAGTTCGTTGCCGAAGGCCTTGAAAACAATAATGATTCTGTCAACTTTGATACCACCGGTAGTAGATCCTGAGCAGCCGCACTGAACTGCAGCAAGCATCAGAACCATACCTGCAAGTACCGGCCAGGTTGAGTTGTCACATATCGCAAAACCTGTTGTGGTCATATAGCTGACGATATTGAACGAAGAATCAAGAAGCGCCTTTCCCCAAGAAGTATATCCACCCTCAAAGACCAGCGAGCACGCCACTATCAACGACATCACCAGAATCGATGAAAGATAATATATCACCACAGGATTCTTCATAGGCTTGAGTGAGCGGGTCACAAAAACCGAATATATCAATCCGAAATGTAAAGCTGAGACAGTCATAAACACCATCGAGATCAGATTGATAAGATCAGACTGGAAATATCCTATCGAGAGGTTCTTGGTACTGAAACCACCTGTGGCAGCTATACTGAATGCGTGATTGATTGCATCAAAGAAAGGCATCTTTGCAGCCCAAAGCGCAAGACAGGTTGTTATGGTCAGGCCCAGATATACAGAAGTGATCACCCACACAACCTTCGATGAATTATATCGATAACCCTCCTTAGAAAGAGAAGAGAGCTCAAGGTTTGTGAGTTTCAGACGATATGGGCTGGCAGACGGGATGACCATAAGAAGGAAGACCACGACTCCCAGACCACCGATATAATGCGTTGATGACCTCCAGAATATCAGGCTTCGTGGAAGGCTTTCTATATCGTTCAGAATTGTAGAGCCTGTGGTTGTATATCCTGAAACACTTTCAAACCAGGCATTTATGATAGTAAATTCACCTCCGTATAAGACATAAGGCAGCATTCCGAACACAAAGGAAAGTATCCAGGCAATAATGATGGTAAGGAATCCGTCCTTCAGTGTCAACGTCTGAGCTGTGCGTACAAAGATGAAAGGGAATGCTCCTACAATTGAAGTGATGATGAAACTGAGGAGCAAAGGAGTAAACGCCGCATCCATCCCTTCATATATCGATATCATCAATGATATGAACATAAAGAGGGCGCTGACAAGCAATGCTTTGCCGACATTGGTGGATATGGCCTTTACGTTAATCATATTTCAGAGCTTCTTTCTTCTCTAAGTGCTTTTACACGATGCTTGAGCTGGATGTTCTCCTCGATGAGTTCCGACACACCGGCATTTATATTCGCCAGCTGGTCATCGTCATCCATTGTGTAGGTATATCTGCGGGAAGACTGCCTGTAGTTGTCTATTCCTTCTGATATCCTGTAGATAGGTCTGACGTAATTGGTCATCGTGAAGAACAGAAGGAGACAGATCAGAAGAAGACCTGCGCCGACTGACACAGCTCCAGGAATGATACTTCTGTAGAAACCGGCATCGAAGTTTTCGGAATTTGTCTTGAGTTCCTGATGAATGAGCTGGTTGAGCTTGCCGAGATCCTGAATCAACGAGTTGTACTTTGGCTGAAGTGTGCTGAAGAACCAGGAACGGGTGTCGACAGTATCAGCGAGGAACACTTCATCGAATTTCAAGGATGTCTGCACAAAGTCATCAAAAGAAGTGACGACAGTGTCAAGCATAGGAAGCGCATTCTGAGAAGTAAATGTGGTTCTCAATGAGTCTGCCACCGCCGCAAATGGAAGGTCGCCTAGCTCCGGCATAAGCGAAATATCGTTCAGGACAACCACAGACAGCATCTTGTGGTTATGCTCCTGGGTCAGATCTGAAAGAGTCTGGGAGAGAACAATACTGTTTATATTTGCTGCAATCTGATCGGAGACATAAGTACTGACCCTTCGATATTCAAGGATGGAAATCACGCCGGAGAGAAGAAGCATTGCGGCCAGGGCTCCCAGACTGAGATAGACTTTCTTTCTCAGTGAGGGCATCTTTTCTGAGCGTGTTTTTATGAGATTTCGTATTTTCATATATCAAAATCAACAATGATTTCACAAAGTTAAGAACAATTTAACGAATTTTGCATAAATTCGCACTCGTATTTTATATCCTAAACCTAAATAATATGGCAAATAAACAAGGAAAGTTCAAGAAGGCAATGCGCCCGATTGATGTATGGGGACTCGCTCTTGGAGCAATTATTGGATGGGGATGTTTTGTACTTCCAGGAAGTGCATTTCTTCCTAAGGCCGGTCCACTTGGAACAACTCTAGGAATGATGATTGGAGCACTTTTAATCATCGTCATCGCATTAAGTTACGGATACCTTATTCGCAAATACCCGGTCAGTGGAGGCGAATTTGTATACACTAAAGAGGCTATCGGAAAAAGAAACGCATTTGTCTGCGGATGGGGTATGATCCTCGCTTACTGGAGCCTTATTCCACTGAATGCCACAGCATTAGCCCTCATCAGCCGATATCTTTTCCCAGGTATTGTTCAGCAGGGTCTGCTCTATCAGATCGCAGGATGGGACGTTTATGCCGGTGAAGTCATCCTGGCTTCCCTCTTCATAGTGGCAATGGCAGCCCTCAACATAAGAGGTATCAAACAGGCAGCCTGGACACAGACAGCCATCGCCCTTACCCTTGTGGGATGTATCTGTATCGTTTCTTTCCTTATTCTCGGCGGAGCTGACTGGTCTAATTTCGGACCGGGCTTCCCTGAAGGCACAAACTGGTGGAAGGGCGTATTCAGCATCGTGGCAATGGCACCTTGGGCTTTCATCGGCTTTGACTGCATTCCTCAGAGTGCCGAGGAATATAACTTCAGCCACAAGAAATCCACAAGCATTATGATTACAGCGATTCTCTTCGCTGCACTCCTTTATATTTCCATCTGCACAGTTACAGCGGTCGGCATCAAGCCTTGGCAGGAACTGCTTGCTGACCAGCACAACTGGCCTACCGGTTATGTTGTACGCAACGTCCTCGGTCTTGCTGGTCTCGTGGTTCTCGGAATCGCAATGTTCTGCGCCGTGGTATCAGGAATGAACGCGTTCTACATCTCTACCTCACGTCTGATGTACGCTATGGCTCAGGAAGGAAGTCTTCCACAGTGGTTCGGTAAATTGTCTCCAAAATACGGAACACCTCGCAACGCCATCATCTTCACAATGGCTGCCAGTCTCTTCGCACCTTGGTTCGGAAGAGAAATTCTGCTTTGGATCGTGGATATGACCAGCGTTGGAGCAGCTATTGTCTTTGCATATACAACAGCTTCTGCTGCAATCATAGCTAAGAGAAAAGGAGATTGGATTCAGGTCGGAACAGGCGTAATGGGCTGCATCTTCTCCCTCTTCTTCCTTTCACTCCTTATCATTCCAGGAATGCCAGGCTACCTGACTTTCCAGAGCCGCGTTGTACTTTTGGTATGGATTGCAATAGGATTTATCTTCTATCTCAAGATAAGAAAGACTTATGTACAGAAATAGAGAAGAATATCTCTTGAACATCGATGAAGTGTTGGGACCGGAGCTTAAGAAGAAACTCCCTCGCTTTGTCGTAAACTTCCTGAAACGTCGTATCCATCAGGATGAGATCAACGACTGTATCATGAAGGCTGAGCACTATGCAGGAGCCGGGTTCTTTGATGAAGCACTTAAATATATCGGTATAACATATAAAGTAAGAGGCGCAGAGAATCTAGACTCCGACAAGAAATACATCTTCGCTTGCAATCACCCGCTCGGTGGTCCTGAAGCTCTGATCATCGGCTCCGTATTCCATCAAATATATGGAGGCGGATTCAAAGTTCCGTCAAACAAGCTTCTGATGAACATGAAGCCGTTGGCTGAATTCTTCACACCGGTGAATGTCCAGGCAAAAAGTCAGAGTAGAGAAATAGTTGAACGCATAGCCGGAATGTTTCAGTCTGATGACCAAGTATTGGTATTTCCTGCAGGACTTTGCGCAAAAAGAATCAAAGGCAAGATCACAGAAATGCCATGGAAGAAAATGTTCATCTCTCAAGCGAAGAAATATGAGAGGGATGTCGTTCCGGTCCATATATCAGGATACAATTCACCAAGATACCATTTCTTCAGCTGGCTGAGCAGAACGCTTGGTATGAGAGTTAATATCGGTATGTTATTTCTCGTGGATGAACTTTTCAACAAGGCCGGAGAAGAGTTTGTCATCACATTTGGGAAACCTGTTTCATACACAACATTTGACAAGTCCAGGACAGACAACCAATGGGCTGCAGAAATTAAAGACAAAGTTGAACAACTTTCAAAGGACAACGGTTGTCCTGCGAATATGTAAACACCTAACCTATGATTCCACCTATCATTGATCCGGTTGATGTTGAACTTCTTAAGAAAGAGTTGAACTCGGAAACCTTCCTTCGCAAAACGAACAGAGGTGATAATGAAATTTATGTAGTCAATAATGAAACCGCTCCTAACGTTCTCCGCGAAATCGGCCGTCTTCGCGAGATTTCATTCAGAGCCGTGGGCGGCGGCAGCGGTACAGAGTGTGACCTTGACCACTTCGATCTCGAAGACAAGGCCTGCTTCCAGATTGTTGTCTGGAATCCTGAAGATGAGGAGATTATCGGAGGCTACCGCTTCACACGCTGGAAAATGGCAGCATTCCACGAGAATGGCCAGCCTTATGTGAACACCGAGCACCTGTTCGACTTCTCACAGGAGTTCCTTGATGAATATTTCCCATACTGCATCGAGATGGCCAGAGCATTTGTCCAGCCGAAGTATCAGTCTGCACAGGCAGGCCGCAAAGCGCTTTTCGCTCTTGACAACCTTTGGGACGGAATCGGAGGCGTGGTTGCCAGCGACCCTTCAGTAAAGTATCTCTCCGGAAAGGTGACAATCTACAGCTCAAGCTCTGAGCTTAGCCGCAAGGCGATGGTTTATTACCTCGACAGGTATTTCGGAGACCGCAAGGGACTCATAACCTCGAAGAATCCTGAGACCTGGACAGAAGAACAGGCTGCTATGTTCGAGGAAATGTTCATCGGAGCAAACTATAAGGAGAACTATCAGATTCTGAATAACTATGTGAAGTCTATGGGTGACAGCATTCCACCGCTCATCCATCTGTACATCAACCTCTCGGAGACAATGAAGACCTTCGGAACTACATTCGATCCGGATTTCGGAGACTGTTACGATACAGCAATGCTCATTACGGTTGCTGATATCTATCAGGAAAAATTCGACAGATATATAGCGTCATATCACAATCAATGATACGTCTGATCATATACACAGCGCTTTGCTGTTTTATCTCGGGATGCTGTAACCATCAGCATCCCGACCATGTTTTATGGTATGACGAACCTGCATCCGCATGGGAGGAGATGCTTCCGCTTGGCAATGGCAGACTGGGAATGATGAGTTCAGGAGACATTGAAAATGAGATGGTCATTCTTAATGAGATCTCCCTCTGGAGCGGTTGCGAAAGGGATTATGCCAATCCCGATGCTGCTGAAAGTCTCCCTATTATCAGAGAACTGTTGCTTGCC
>JAEIGA010005869.1_pt1 | contig 18671 bp, 8 predicted proteins | sample 9270691 | NCBI WGS metagenome assembly JAEIGA01 (sample SAMN17057246, study PRJNA624740) | gut metagenome | biome: biome; isolation source: fecal sample | host: Bos grunniens | place: China: Xizang | collected 2019 | reverse complement strand
GCAGTTCATTATACATCTATTGATGCCGAGGCGCATTCGTGGCAGTATACTGATGCGACAATGCATGCCTGTATGTTAACTCCTATATGTGCTATAGATGAAAATGAAACATATAGCGAGGCAATATTGAGAGCAATTGGTCTTCTTGAAATGACGGGTGAATCCAAGATAGATAGCGACAGCACGGCGTCGTGTATCGCTATACCACTTTTAAAGATTGGTGGTACGGGCGAATCGTTCGTTGATGGCGAGGCTACGGCATATATGCTTGCGCCTAATAATATGCAAGTGTATGCCAATATGTCGTCAGATGCATCGTGTCGAATTACGTTTTATAATGTTGCACATATGCCAAGTGAGGCAAAGTCGTATAGTACCGCATTCGCATCTCTTGGAGTGTGGTATTTGCCGACAAAAAATGGAACTAATTTGCACATTCGACAAGCATATGACGCAATTAAAAATAATACGAATTTGGAGGTGAAATAATATGGCAGAAAATTTAATATTTGAACAGAGTCTAGAGGAATTTGGACCAGTCACGGAGTTCCCTGGTTTATATGGACAGTTTGTTGAATCTCCGTTATTTGAGCTTGTAATTGGCGAGACATATCGTGTTGTCTGGGATGGCGAGGAATTTCTTGTAGAGGCACGAGATGCGAGTCCAATGGGCCAAATGTTTGATGGCTGGCTTTATTTAGGAAATGGCACTCCTTATGATATGCCTGGAAATAACGAGCCGTTTGTAATTGGATTTAGCTCTTACGGGGTTCAGTTCTTTGCATACGACGAAGAAAGCGCTCATAATATTACAATTTATCATATTGTTGAAGACTCAGGTAAAATTATCATCCTCGATCGTCAAGGAATACCAAATGAATACGAAGGTATTGAAAGTGTAACCTTTGATACTGCCGATGGTGGCACACAAATGTTTACCAAAGGACGGGCGATAGAGGGTATCGAAATTGAGTTAGATTTTTCGGATGACAGAGACCAACCTATATATGCTCCCGATGGAACGCTTGTTAAGTCGGCGATTATTAAGAAACCCGTTGACTTGGTACCCGAAAATATTGCCCAGGGAGTTACTATTGCTGGTATTGAGGGCATATATCAAGGTGGCGATGATCGTGTTAAGCATGTAACATTTATGTATGGAGAAACCGAGCTTATCACCTACCCTGTTATAGTGGGCGATACCGTGAAAGACCCTGTAAGTGTGGGCTTGATAGAGGTGCCCATCAAAGAACCAACTGAAAGCACGATTTATTCGTTTGGTGGTTGGAGTTTGACAGACGGCGGAGAGGTTGATAGCAATGCTTTAACAAATGTAACGAAAGATAGAACGGTTTATGCTGCATTTACGGAGAGTACAAGAGTGTATATAATAAGGTTCTTCGATGGAGATACCTTGCTGAAAATCGAACAAATTGCTTATGGTAGCTCGTCCTCTTACATTCCCGAAAAGGAAAAGGCTATCTTTACAAAGTGGGAGCCCGAAGCAACGAATATCGCACACGACATGGATTGCTATGCTCAATGGTTAGAGGGGGTTGACTTTAGATTTGACGAATGGTCGAAAATCTCAGAAGTTGCACGAACTGGTAAGGCCGACCAAATGTTTAATATCGGTGATACAAGAACGGTTACACTCACTTGGGAGGATGGTACAACCGAGGACATAGAATTGCAAATAGCGGATATGGCAATACACAATGATCGTGAGACGCAACGACCTCTGGTTACACTTATCACTAAAAACTTAATATCTAAAACATCAAAGTGGGCTATAAATATGGCAAACCGCAACCAATATAACTATCACAGTAGTGGCTGTCAATTTAGAATCTTTTTGACCGAAACTGTTTTCCCCGCTTTGCCAGAAGACCTACGAGCTGTTTTAAGACAAGGCCTTAATCAGTTTTATATAGCACCACCACACGAGCACAATATCGGATTTTACTATACAACCACTCCGACAGTAACCACAGGACAAACTTATCCTATATTTACCACCAACAATGCAACGAGAATAAAAACCTTAAATGGCGTGGCTCATAATTGGGCAACTTATGATAACTCAAACGGTAATAATGCCTATAGGAAAACAGTTGTTGACGCAAACGGAGTTCTTAGGCCTTGGCATGTTTCCACAACTGAGGCGGAGATTGGTGTTTGTTTCTTGCTATTTATCTAAGATAATAGTGATGATAAAAAACATCATAATACATTATAATGCATTGAATAAAAAAAACACAACAACAATTTTAATTAACAAATATAAAATAATGGGCACTGCCCGATAATAAAGGAGATAATATTATGATTTCTAATGCTTATGCAAACAAAATTTTAGACCACCTATGTGGTAACAGCGTCTATCTCTCACAGCCCGACAAGCTCTTTCTTGGTTTGTGTAGCACCGAGCCTGATAGAAGCACTGGTAGTGTTCAGAACGCTGGCGAACCTACTAGTCAGTATTACGATCGTCTTGAGGTTGGAGGTTTGAATGCTAAGTCTTGTTTTTCTAAGGCTAAGGATGGTAAGATTTCTAATCCTGATGAAATCAAGTTTAAGACCGCACGTGAACCTTTTGGTACAATGAAGTATTTCTTCCTTTCTCAGTCTGTTGATGGTCCCGCTATTATGTGGGGTGACATTAATGGCGGAGATGGCGTTGTGATCGGAGACCTTGAACACCCCGAGAGTTTTGTCCACACCGTTCCTACATTTTATGAGGGCGAATTGACGATTAGTCTTGACGTTCCCTTGACTGAAGGAGAATAAGATTATGCACACCCTTCGGGGTGTGCATTTTATAAAAATGAAATTAATCAAATATATATTTTAAACAAACGAAAGGAGGAACAGTATGATTCGTGGAACAACAGCTTTATATAGGTTTAAAATACCTTATCCCAAATCAGAGCTTTCATGGGCAACGATAAAATTTTGGCAATCTAATAATCCAAGTCCATTATTGCCTATAACTAAAATATTATCTAATTGTGCTGTGACAACCACCGACCCAAAAGAATTATGCGTGTCGTTAACTGCCGAAGAAACGGCTAGATTTTCAGATAAATATAAAGCAACGCTTCAATTTCGGGCGCAACATTCAAATAGCGGAACGATATTTGGATGTAAACCAACTATGGTTACCGTTTATCCTATGTCCGACGATATCATTAAAGATAATCCAGTGTTCCCGTCAGCAAATGAAGATGAATTTATTATTCTTGACGGTGATAACATAGCAGAAGATGACAAGGAGGTAAATATTGATGGCTGAATATTTTATTGATTTAACCACAGACGATGTTGCCCCCATTGGTACCGAAACAGAGATAGAAGTCGATGAGGCAGTTGGCTGGGCCGAGGGTACGCCGAATACGCACGACAATTTGCCTGATCGTAATGAACCTAATCAACATACCACTGCGGCAATTACTGGGTTGGACGCTCAGTTAGCCAAGATTGAGATGCCGCGAGTTCTTGAATCGAATAAACATGGCATCGCCAATTACTATCAATGGGATGTGCTCCCTGAAGATGGTACGGGCTATTTTGTAAGTCTTGTGCCAGAATCCGCAAATATTAAGATTTGTGACGGAACGAATATATTCGGTGTAACTGTCGACGAGGCTGGATTTATCGGAAACCAAGATCAGATAACTGACCGAGGCAACAATTACGGTTTAGTAGCCACATCTGGGCTTGTAGATGTAAGATGTATGTCCGACATTAACGTGGGCGACTATGTTGTTGCTAATAATAGTGGTCTCGCAGTAAAAACTGACTCGGATTGCGGATATAAAGTCATATCAACGGTAACCAAAGATGGCACGGCGTATGTTTCAATTGTGCTGGGAGTGCAAGCTTGCACAACAAACTTGCTTGGACTCAGAGTGAACACTTTAGAGCAAGGTTTGGAAAATGCAGAGTTTAACATCTTAGCGGCGATGGCGGTCGCTAATGAAGCGGCTCTTAAGGCAGGTATTAGCGACATAACTTCGAGCGAGACACAGGAAAAGATAGATAGCGTGCTTGACAACACTAATAATATGTTAGATAGCATTGACCAGTCTATGCAAGAGATCGAGGCGATAAAGCAGGCTACGGAACAGGTGGTTCAAGAGGCAGAGGCGATTGCGAACTCGGCGGTCGATAAGGCAAATAGCGCTTTGGCAAAGGCGGAGGCAGTTGAACAGGAAACCCAGTATGTTTTATCACAAACTGAGGAAACTGCCGAGAGTTATGAACGATTAATAGGGTCTGTGGATAAATATTGTATCGGTGAATTTTCACAGTCGTATGGATTGTCCGTGGAACAGGCTAGGAGTATTCTTAAGCCGGGTATGATTTATATTCCTATTGTCGATATTGATACACACAAAGAGGCTTATGTAGTTACCGTTGAGGGCAATGAATACAGTTTTGAGACGAAGTTCACAGAAGGTGTGTATTATAAATGGGAGTCTATATCTTTGTACGTTGATACTGAAGGTGGCAAAAAAGATATTTCGGGTTACTGGTGGAAGGCTTATCCCAACACGGTGTGGCCAAGTGAGATTATACCAAAAGGTATGACTTATGAGTTTTGGTTTAATAACGCCACTTTATATAAATTAGAGTTGAATTGCTGGGAAGAATTTGAAAAGCCTATATGGACTGGGGCTGAGGAACCTACGTCTGAGTATGCTTATTGGTTTATCGAGAATGTAGTTAAAACTCGGTCTATTAATGAAGATGGCGATGCTATATGGGCATCTTATAATACCGTGGTTACAGATACTCAACCTCAATCTTCTGATTGTGAGTTCTGGTATGATGGCGCAAAGTTCTATACTCAGTGGATTCAAGTTAACACCCTTGCAGGCAATGTTAATAGCCGCATATCGAGTTTGATTAGACAGGATGTTGATGCTATTACTGCCGAGATAGTTAATGCTCATGGTAGCGTTGCTGGATTTGGTGCGTGGTTGACAGATACTGAAAGTGCCACACAACAACTGTCGACATGGAAAACGGCAGAGGAAGAAAAGATGGCAGTGGTTCGCACCGAGGCGACAGAGGATGGCTCACAAGTAATCATTGGAGCACTATCCAAAGACGAAAATGGTGAAATCATAGAATCTGCAACGTTGAAACTCGAAGTCGCCCAAGATGCAGATGGTAATCCGACATCTAATCTTAAAATAGCGGCAGATAGCCTTCAGTTTACCGCAGAAGATTATCAGATTATAGCTGATAATATTGCGTTAGAAGGTCTTGTTACAATTACAGACTTACAAGAAGCTGGAGCCACGACCATTAACGGTTCTAACATTACAACAGGTTCGATTGAATCAGCCAATTATAAAGAGTCAGAAGGTGCAGAAGGCATGAAGCTTGACCTTACTACGGGAGTTTGGGATAGTCCTAAATTCAAAGTAAAGTCTGATGGTTTGATTAAAGCAACTAATGCCAATATTGAGGGTACCATCAATGCACAAAATGGACAGATTGGATTATTGACAATAGAAGACGGTGTTGTAAAAATGGGAGATAATCCCAACTTGGTTAGAGATTATGACAAAGAGGTTACTAGCAACTATGAACCGGCAAAGACTATTGTTGCTTATTGGATTCTTCCTATTGCATCTGAAGGGGTCTGGACTGATACTTATGATGGACAACAAATAGGAAGTCTAGTTAAGGGGCGAACATATACGGTGAGAATAGATATTACACCGAATGAAGATGTGGAGTTTATAGAATTGTCTACTGATAATGGAGACGTTCAAATTTGTCAAATTCCTATAGAAACTGACAAATCTACATTGCGTCATATTATTACGCAAACTTTTACTTTTAACGGATATGCCGATGGTGACACACCCCCAGAGGTAAAAAAGGCACAAATTAGTTTGAAGAAAAAACTCTATGAATCGTCATTAAACAATGGGAGTAAGTACAAGCCAATGACCATACATAGCATTACAATTAAAGAGAGCGAAGCAGATTTAATGATGAGATTAAGCGATGAAGGATTGTATGTCAAAGGCGAAATTGAAGCTAGTGGCGGAAAAATAGCGGATATATTAATTGAGCAGCAAGGACTGGCTGCATATCAGAACGATCAGTGTAGCTGGACATTGCAGAATGATGGTTTATCTTTTAGAGACAATTTAGCAAAATTACAAATTGGTCCACTATCAATATATTCAGAATATAACGAAGAGAACAGTGAGAGTGATGGAATTGCATATGTTAATTTGAACTCACTAACTAGAATTCAAGCAGGATCGGAGGGTGCTGCATTATTATTTAATGCAGATTCATCTTCAGAGGTAACACGTATATATGTATATCTGTATTGTTATCAAAAAGCTAGTGGAACATATATATGTGCAAAAACAGAAAACGATGTGTTTTATGATTTTGATATCGATGTTCAGTATATAGGAGCGTATCAAGTACAAACTGGATGGGACCAATATGAAACAAAAACCGAGTCAGGCACCGTTCATTTATCAATAAAGTCCACCACTCGATGTTCTGATTATGTCGTTTTAGGCTCAGGTATTCAATTTTCACGGTTGCGAGTTTATGCTGGAAGGCTTGGGGAAGAATGGTATCATACTCCAAGTGAAGAAGAACAAGTTATTGATGGTAGATATTTTAAACAATATACACAACGTAAGTCGCCTAAAAAGATTATCTGCGATGGACACTTTATTCCAGATGAGGCAACTCAAGGAGGAGGTTATGATTTGGGTTCATCGGGGAATCCGTGGTACAACATTTATTCTCATGATGGATCGGTCGTAGCTTCAGATAAAAATAAAAAAAATACTATTCGTTTATTGGACGAGGCTTATAACTCAGTATTTGATGCTCTTCAACCAGTCTCTTATAGGTTCAATAATAATACTAGCAACCGAACCCATACGGGTTTTATCGCTCAAGATGTAAAAGAAGCTATTGAAAGCGTGGGTTTAACTACACAAGATTTTGCAGGATATTGTGAATGGGAAGAAAACGATGGCGAGATTGGTTGTGGATTGCGCTATGGTGAATTTGTTTCTTTGAATACTTGGCAAATCCAAAAGCTCAAGGCTCGTGTATCTGAGTTGGAAGAGCGTATACTTAAACTTGAAGCGAAATTATCTGAAAAGATCGAATAATCAAAGAAAATTATCTAATAGAAATTAATCGCTCTTGAAATAAATGAGACAGATGGGCAACTATATCTGCTCAAACAACACAAAATGATTAAAGAGGGGCGGCAATAGTCGCCCCAGATAAATAATGAGAAAAAGGAGAAATAATTATGGAGATTAAAACATTTGTAGAAAGTTATAAAGCAAAAACATTTATGAGCACTCCTCAGGGTCTTAACGACAAGGCTGAGTGGATTAGAGAACAACTTAAAATTAAAAAGTACATCCCGTTTATGGAAAAGAGAAAAATTGCTGAGATGGTTGTAGAGCAGAATATCGAGGTAGTAGATGGTATTAAAAAGTATGACAATATTAGCGCATATATTAGTCTTATTATGGCTTCTATAGTTGCGCACACGTCTCTTAAGTGTAGCGACGACCCTATTGCAGACTATGATTTGCTTGCCGAGAGTGGGCTTTTGCCTCAGATTGTAGCGGAGTTTCAGGAATCTCACAACGAGATTGATATTCTACTTAAGATGGCCGTGGCATATGAACTTGAGGATAATCAGACCGGCGCATTGATTGGTAGATTCTTGGACAGCGTGCTTAAGAAACTTGATGGTGCGTCAGGCATGCTTAAAGAGATTATTGGCAATTTAGATTTAGAAGAAATGTTTAGCGAGGAAAATGTGGCCAAGATTGTTGGTCTTTTAAATAAATAAAATTACAGAGGAGTTGGTGGATATGGCAAAAGTAAACCGTACCATAGACGAAGCGATAGACGAAGTATTTAAAGATTATAAAAAAGCATTTAAGGTGGCGGCACAAGAGGCTTCTGAGGCTGCGAGAGATGATTTATATGCCAATACTGTATCGTGTTTGGTACGATATTACGAAGACTATGACCCCACTAGCTATAATCGAACTTATAGTTTAATGGAAAGTTTTATTCCATATGTTAATCCAGTAAGAGAATATGGTGATAGCTTTATATGTTCCGCAGGGGTAGAGTTTGACCCTGATCGTATAGCAAATACATACTCTGGTTCAGAGATATATTCTCCTACGGATTCAGAATGGATTATTGCAAATTTTCTTGCAGGTATTCATCCACGCACGAATGGTAGCAGTGTTGTTGGTGGCGGAAACTATGAACACGAGGTATATTACGGCTCGTTTGTACCGGCAGAGGAAATGCAAAAATTTATTGACAGATATGATTATACATTTGACCGAAATTTTAGACGCTCGGTCAGTAAACAAATTTTAAGATCAATGAGAAAGTGAGGTGAGAAATATGGCAACAAGAAAATCTGAATGGTTAGCATCGATTAAGCCTATTTTGGATAGAGACGAAGCAAAAAAGGACGCGGCTGCTCTTGCTAAGGAGCTTGGTGATATACTTGAGGTTAAAGTTGATGCTAGCCCTGAGAATCTGAGTGATTTGACAAAAGAGTTTAATGCGCAGTTAAAGACGATGGGTAAACAGCCAATCGTATTTTCTGAAAAGACGTTGAGTGGTATAGTATCACAGTTTGCAAATGCGGTTGTACAAGGCATATCTGCTGGTGTATCACAAGTTGATTTTAGAGCGCAGTTAGAAGAGCTAAACAAAAAGAGAGAAAAAATTGTCAAGGCTAAGAATCGCGCAAACCAAGTGATGAAATCACGAACAAGGATGACGCGTTTAGAAAACTTTAATATTAACACGGCTAGTCCACTGCCCATAGACGGAGATGTTGCAAAAGAAGCGCAACAATTAGTGGATGTATTATATGATTCTGCGGATAAAATTGATCAAGCTGCTGAAAAATATGGTAAAAGCTCTACTTATTATATTAACGCTGTTATGGATGCACAGGAGGCGTACAATAAGTATTTGCGTATGCAAAAGACATTTGGCCAAATGTCTTCATCTCAATTAGCCACCATCCCTAAAGATGTTAAAGCTTTATACGCCAAATTGGGAACAGACCGCGAAAAATATGAGAATAGTGGTGGAATAAACATTCCATTTGACGAGACACTTGAGGCGGGTAAAATATTTGACTCTTTTGAAGATTTGTCTGATGCGTTTGAAAATATTGTTGACAACGCCGACAAATATGATAAAATGCTCGTCCAGATAGACGCCAAGATTGAAGAAATCACTCGCAAAGCACGGGAATCTGGCGGAGTAGAAGACGGTATCTTCAAAGGTGCCAAGGACGGTTTAAAAACCCTAAATGAAATTGAGGCGGCTTATAAAAGACTTAAAGTTGATAAAGGCACAAAACTGAGACAACAGAATGAAAGTCATATTAAATCTGCACTTGATTTTGATCCTGCTAACAATAATGTAGGCATTAAAACTTTTGCGAAGGATTATTATGATGCAGCCGCATCTGGTGACTGGGTAGAAGAGTATCACGCTTTATTAAGATATGTAAGACTATATGAGTCATATCTTACTTCAACAAACAAAACTCATCAAAATAAGGTTACTGCAAAAAATAATCCATTTACGCCTTTGTACGAGCAGTTGAAGCCGATGGCTGAAAACGCTCAAAACATGTTGCAGAATATTCTCAATATGAGCGAGGGCAAAGCTTTGGTTGGCATGGGTGGTAATGCCAGTGCCGGTCCAACACCAGAAGATGTTGTTAATGCTCAAAAAATCAGAGAAGAGGCTGAAGCGAAGGTCAATGCGGAAAGAGAGGCATTAGAACTTGCAAGGCGGAGACGCGAAGAAGAAGAAAAGCTTGCGAAGGCGGCAGAAAAGAAGAGGATTGCGGATGACGCCGCTACTGAGGCTCGCAAAGAAGAGTTTGGTCTAATGCAAGCAATGGAAAAATTCCAAGGAGCGTTTGAAAAAACAGATAGAAAGAACGAAACTTTGGCTTTTGTGAATACTCAAACCGGCGATATGAGTGACATGGTTGTTGGAGGTGCACATGGTGTAACCACTGAGGCCGGCACATCGAGAAAAATGTCAGAGCTCGGATATGACATGGAAGTTCATTCGCATTCTTGGAAAACAGCCGTTCCCTCGGTCGAGGATTTTGAAGAGTGGTCTAATCAGTTGGAGTATATAAAGAAATTTGGAATTAGAGCGGGAGAGGAATTGCTCGCTTTTGATTTTTCTAAATTAGACCCAGCAGAGCTTCAGAAAATTATTCAAAAATACAAGGATTTAGATGAAAAGATTAGCACTCAAGTTAAGTCAATGAGTCTTGACGAAAAGTTAGGTAAATTTGGTTCATACCAAGGAATACAAGAAGGTGTTCAAGTCATGTTGAGACAAGGCCTTGAACAAATCCTACAAGATATTCCTGGTATTAGGAAATCCATTAAAATGCCAGAGCTTCCTGTGTCAAGCGTTTATAATGAACCTAAACAAAAAAGCAAAGGTTCAGACATTAGATCTTTAGATGATGTATTTACAAATGCAAACGAAGAAGTTAAGGAGCTTATCAAGAATTATGCTATATTGGCTCAAAAAGGTAGTGAGCTTACGGATGATGAATATGATCGTTTTATAGAAATAGGAGATAAACTTGAAGAAGTGGCTCCTGATGCTTTCCTTGCCCCTGCGAGTCAGTGGCAAAGTTTTGGAGAAAATGTCATAACTGCAGAACGTGCGGTTGACGGATTGAATGAAAGTCTAGAAAAAAACCATCAACTAACATCTGGCGATGACACGCGTGCCGGTGTAGGAGATGCTTCGTTGGCAGACCTTGAAGCAGAGAGAGCAAAAGCAGAAGCTCTGCAGGACGAACTTGACCATAAGATAGGAGCTCTGCAAGCTGCACATGACGAAAAGGAAATGCTACAAAGCGATTTAAACGTCGCAAATGAACAGATTAAAATTGCACAAGACTCTGAGGTGGCTGCCCGCGCAAGAGCCGACGAAACAGATTTGAAACTGATTGAAAAAGATAAGCACATTCAAGACCTAGAAGAGCAACTTGCTCAGGCACAAACCGGCGATGGAGACGCTCTATTTGCAGCAGAGCAACGTGCACATGAAGCAGAAGAAAGAGCGTACATGTATGATCGTGCGATGACGAGCATGCAGGAAGAGATGGCCGATCTTCGTGGCAAGCTGGCCGACGCTAAGACTGTCGAAGGCAAATACGAGTCTGTAAATTCAGAAGAACTTAAGAATGTTTTAAATTCTATAGTGTATAATGTCAAGATTGCACATGACGACAATGATAAGACTGCAAATAAAATTGCACTTGATGATTCTACCCTCGAAGCAACTCTGACCAAGGTTTTTTCCAATATTCTTAACCCTCAAACTCAACAAAATGATTCGGAGCAAGTTGAGAAGCATTGGGCCCTTGAAAGCACGTTGCAAACTGTTAAGGGTGTTCTTGATAATATTCATACGAACACCACTAAGATTGGAAGTTTGAACACTTCTAATGTTGATATGATTGATGACACTGCACTTGATAGTAGGCTAACTGAAATCAAGTCTGTTTTAGAATCTATCGATAAGAAAATTGCCAAAGGCGGCGTTATTGCTACGCGAGGAGCTGTTAAGCAGGCAAATGCTCAACCCATAGAATCCGAAGCGAAAACTCAGGCCGCTCGCTCCAATATGCTAAAGTCGCTGATTAATGATTATAAGACTCTTGGTAAATTATCGGCACAGTTTGCCAACGATGGTAATCTTGAAACTCAGGCGATGCTCAAAAATCTCAAAGAAGAGATTGCTAGAAAGCGACAGTCGTTAAATATTACGATGGATGAAAACAGGAGCCTGAGGGAGAAATATAGCATAGCGTTCGATGCCGAAAAGAGATTGTTGGATGCCGCAAAAGCACAGGCAAAGATAAATGAAGACAACAGAGATGACAAGACAGCTTGGAAAAAGAAGGTTAAAGATGCACAGAGAGCAACGGGGGTTAATGCGGCAACAACCGCAGCCAATTCGGGCGACCAGACGGTTATGCGTGCCATTGGAACAGAAGGCGTTTCCAAAGATATTGAAAATAAGGCCAAGGAATTATCCGATCAAATTAAGACGTTGCGTATGTTACGCGACGAGATCGATAAGAAGGGCACACAAGCGTCTGATGGCGATAGGGACAATCTTAGCAAGCAGATAGCAAAAGTAAAAGCATTAAAGACCGAAGTGGATAGTTATCTTAAGATACACGAAAAGTATAGTGGAGAAGGTGTAACAGACCTTGGCGACGCAAGTAATTTTGGTGCCGTTGGTACAGACCAGTATTGGAATAATATTACTGCTGCCATTAAAAAAGCTTCGTCCGGCAAAACGACTATTAAAGGACTTAATGCTGATACTGGCGAACTAACTGGCACAACCAAAATAGCTGCGAATACTTTTGCGACTTGGAGCGCAACGGTAGATCCACTTACTGGTAGACTGAGTATGTTGCGTACTGGCATCAAGAAAACCGAGACGATTATTGAGCAAATCACTCGTAAGACCAAGGAAATATTTACGTATTTTAGCGGCTCAAGTATTATTTTTAAGGCGTTTAATGAGCTGAAGAAGGGCGTTCAATATGTGAGAGATATCGATCTTGCATTAACAGAGCTCAAGAAAGTAACAGACGCAACAGAAGAAACTTATGATAAGTTTTTAAAGACTGCAGCAAAGACTGCGGATAAGGTCGGTAGTACCATTCAGAAGGTTGTGAGTTCTACTGCCGACTGGGCCCGTTTGGGTTATTCAATGAAAGAAGCAGCAGAGTTCGCCGAAAGCACTCAGATTTTAATGAATGTCAGTGAATTTACTGATGTTTCTCAGGCAACAGACACGTTGATTTCGTCGGTACAGGCCTTTGGATATACGGCAGAAACGTCGATGGATGTTGTAGATTTGCTAAATACTATCGGTAAACAAAATTGCCGAAACTATATAGTAATATATAGTTAAGCAGACAACTATAACGGTCAAAGTGTGGGGACACAAGAGACCGTGGAAAGACTGTGTTATAAACAATACAAAATGATTAGGAGGTGAGAATGTGTTATGTACTACATGCGAACAGAGAGATGAATATTTTAGAGGTTTATGCAAAGTATGCGATTATAAGAAAAGAAATTATACAAAAGTTCAGGAATTTTTGCGGAGTCACTTGGAATGGACGGAAGGTGAACTTGATATCATTTTAGAGTGTGTTTTATATCAAAAAATTGACGTTGTTAATCCGTTAGAAGACATCTTACAGAATAAAACTTTATTACAGATTGTTGATTTAATTAAGGATTTACATATTGGCGGCAGAACGCCCATCAAGATTGAATTGACGTGTTTTAGTTGTGGAGAGAAATTAATCCGCCCAATTGGCCATTTTTATAAAGAACGCGTATATTGCTCACTCGAATGTCGCGACAAATATAAAACAAAGTTTTTGTCTGGGGCAAATAGCCCATGGTACAAAAGGATTAACACTGTTTGTACAAATTGTGGAAAAGAAATTGAGATTATTCCATTTGCATATAATTTGCACAACGAATATGGAGAAAACAACAACTTCTGTTCTAGAGAATGTTACTGTGAATATAGGTCAAGGTATTATGTTGGCGAAAAACATCCTATGTTTGGTCGCCCAGTATCTGAAGAGAACAAACAAAGACTAAGAGAACAAAGTGTCCGTTTAATCACAGAAGGAAAGATGCCGCAAACTATGACAAAACCACATCGAACTATATACAATCTTCTTGTTGAAAATAAAATAGAATGTGAGAATGAGCATTCATTAAAATACCACTCTATTGATATTTATTTAAAAAAATATAATTTGATGATTGAAATTATGGGTGATTATTGGCATGGCATTCCGTTGAAGTATCACTATGACGTACTCAATAAACAACAATTGAAATCTGTAAAACAGGATAAGTCAAAACATACTTATACCAAAAAGTATTACGACATTGAAATTTTATATTTGTGGGAAAGAGATATCAACAATCGTATCGATTTATGTTGGAAACTTATTCAGAAATATATTCATACTTGCGGAGTTTTAGACGATTATAATAGCTATACCTATGATTTTATAGATGACACTTTAGCATTAAAAGAAAATATTATACAACCCTATTTTATAACACAGAATCCCGATCGACTGCAGGGGGTTAATGGCAACATTAATTCTGAAGTTGTCTCTCCCACTCTATTTATAGAAGGAGATAATATACAGTCAGCACTCACACTATAATCTTATGACGAAATGTGAGAAGTAGGCCGAAAGACCTACTCGCCATAGAAATATGGTCAGTAGCCTAGCGTAGGCGAAAGTAACAGATGGAACAATTACGCAATCTCAACCGCAGATTTGGCGCAATCCTTAACTAAGTCTTCTGCATCACTAGTTGCCGCAGGTGGCGACTTGGCTGAGGCAGCGGCTTTAACTGCGACGGCCAACAAAATAATTCAAGATGCGGATTCCGTAGGAACTGCCCTCAAGACAACCTCTCTAAGATTACGCGGAACCGACGTTAAAGTCTTAGAAGAAGAGGGGCTTGACTCCGAGGGGGCAGTAACCTCAAAATCAAAACTACAAAGTAAAGTAAAAGCTCTTTCTGGCGTAGATATCTTAACTGAAACCGGAGAATACAAGAGCACATACGAAATCCTTGTTCAGATTGCCGAAGTTTGGAAAAGCATGAATGACATGGATCAGGCTGCACTATTGGAATTAATTGCGGGCAAACGTAATTCCTCAGTGGTAGCAGCAATACTTCAAAACCCAGAAGGACTTAAAAAAGCCTTCAAAGATGCAAATAACGCTTCTGGTTCCGCCTTAAAAGAAAACGAAAAATACTTGGATAGTATTCAAGGTAAAATTGACCAGTTTACAAACGCAGTCCAAACATTGTGGAATAGTGTTTTAGACAGTGATCTTATCAAACTTGTTGTAGACTTTGGCACAAAGCTTATAGGTCTATTCAATAAACTCGACCTTGATAGTGTCGCGGGGAAAATCAAACTTATTGGAATAGCGCTCGCTGGCTTAGCCATAGGTGCAATGATAAAAAACAAGACTGGTCCAATTGGCATGCTGGCAGATTTGGTAACATACGCTATAACTGCTAGCGACAAAATTAAAATATTGGGCGAGAATATGAAGTCTGTTTTTTCCGGAGACTTTTCTTCAATTGTTAAACCTTTTACTGACTTAGTTAAAGCACAACAGGCCGCGCAAGCGTCCACGTTGGCAACAAAGCTTAATACTGAAGGATTGACTGATGCGCAAATAAAGCAAAGTATAGTGAATGCTAAATTAAGCGGAGAATTAACTACTTTAAATTCACAACAATTACTCAATGCACTTAGCACCAGTGCATTGACAGAGGAACAGAAAGCTGCCATAATTCAGTCTCTGGGTCTGGCCACATCTACACAGGTGGTTAGTAGAGAGCAACTGATTAGCGCATTAGCGGCACAAGGTTTGTCCGCATCAGACGCACAAGCGGCGGCCGCCGCCGTAGGTCTAACCGGAGCGAACGTCGGCTTAGCTAGCTCGTTTACGGCGCTTTGGGCTGCAATGTGGCCGGTTTTAGTTATTATGTTAGCCATAGGTGCTGCGATTGGTACAGTTGTTGCCGTAGTTGCTATTGTGGATGCGTTGACTACTACCACCAAAGAGCTAAAAGAAGAATTGTCCGATCTCAAGGATGAATTATCTGACGTTAAATCCGAGCTTGACTCTATAAACTCAGAACTTAAAACAACGCAGGAGCGCATGTCTGAACTTCTTGCCATGGAAAAATTGTCATTTTCAGAACAAGAAGAACTAGAAAGATTGCAACAAATAAACGAAGAGCTCGAAAGAAAAAAGAGGTTGACTGAGGCTGATGAGGAGCGACTTAAAAAACGGACAGCTGCCACCGCAGCCAAAACAATCCAAAGTACATTAAAAGACAAAAAGTATACGGGTAGTGGCTGGGAGTTAGCTGGAGACATTGTTCAGATCGCATTAAGTGGTCTCAATTTTGGTATGGGCGGAGCCGGTGAAACCACCGACTTGATAGCTAATCTTGTTTGGCAAGACGACGAGGGTATGAAGAATTGGCTCGCTAGAAATGCAATATCGACACTAACTGGCACTGGCCCAGTTTCTGGCGATCCGCTGAGAATAATTAGTTCAGCAGTGGGTCTGTATAAGAAACACGACACCACCGAAAACAGGATGGAAGAGTGGTTTGCCAATATAGACGAGTTGAATGCGCAAGAAGACAGTCTTCTTGAAGCTCTTGAGTCGGCTACGTCAGACACAGAGAGAGATAGGATTAAAGAAGAACTAGATAAGCTAGACGAAACACGAAAAGAAAATGACGCTAATATTGATGCCGTTATATCCGACATGGGTGAAATTCTTGAGGACGTAGAGTATGGTTATGGCGCCGACGAGGAGTTGGATACTTATTACAACTACAAATATCGTCAAAATATCGCAGATGGTGTAATTGGAGCGAAAACAGATGCCGTTAATCATATTTTAAGCAGAGAAGAACACCAAGATATTAAGAACGAAATAGATGAGATCATAGCAGGTGGCGAAGATGTAGAAAATACTTTGTCTGAGATTATTGATAAAAACAGTAAACTCCAAGAGGATATTAAAGCCACTGGTATGATTACAGACGATGTTGTCAAGAGTTTGACTATGACAAGTTCAACGTCTGCCTCTAATATTATTGATAGCTATCAAAAGGGATTTGACGCACTAGAAAAATTTCAAAAGGCACAAGAGCGACAGAAGTCGATTCAGGACACTGTTACTGCACAAGAACAAAACGGATATTACTTCGAGGATTTGTTTGATGAGGATGGCAAGGTCATCGAGCGTAGAATATCCGAGGTTATGCGCGGAGCCGATGATGTAACCAGAAAAGAGTTTGCAAATCTAATGCAGGCCGTTCAGGATGGACGGTATAATGTTGAAGATGAATTTGGCAACATTAGTGTTGACTGGGAGGCCGTCACAACATCGTGGAATATTAGTGGCGGATTGCGGATTATAGAAGACGAGATAGAAAAACTTTCGGAAATTAATATAGAGATGTTCCCCGGTCTTAAGGATGAGCTCAATGGTATTATCGATACATTTGGCGAACTAACGGCTGCGGTAGGCAATACAGTAGAGGCGATGGATGCCCTTGAACAAGCCCGTGCGGAGGAAGCTTATTCGGGTTCTGTGTCTTTAGAGACGTTAGAGAGGTTGATGCAATCCACCAGTAATTATGCTGATTTAATTGAGGTGGACGAAACGGGCGCTATTACATTGGCGGCAGATGCCCAAGACATTCTTGTACAACAGAAAATAAAAACTATTCAAGAGAATGCAAAATTAGCATTGTCTGAGGCGAACGCTAGGTTGGCGGAAGCCGAGCATAATCAGCAAATCTATACTGAATCTTCCCCTGCTCAGGAGGTGCTTAGATCTGCACTGGCAGAAGTTGGTGCTGCGGCCGCCTTTGTAGCATCACTATTTAACGATTTGTCGAACGGCAATCTTGATGGTGCTTGGACCAGAGCAACAGAAGCGGCGAATACAGCTAAACAAGCAAAGCAAGACGAATGGTCATCGCAAGCCGAACAAGCCACAATATCGGTTGCAAGTGCTAAAAAAGCAGTTGAAGATGCTGAAAAGATGAATAAAATCGCTCAGGGGTTAACTAAAGATAACATTAAAGCAAGATTTGATTCAGACGAAGCGTCCGGAGGTAACTCAACGGCAGAAGAGGTGGCGCAAGACGCTTTCCAACGCGAAATGGATTATTGGGAGAACCGTATCGGAGCCAACCAAGCTAAATACGAACAGCTCCAAAATGAAATTGATTTGCTTGAAGCGAAGGGTCAGAAAGCCGACGCATCATTCTATGAAGAACAAATAGCACTTGAAAAAGAACGCGAATGGTTGCTTGGCGAACAAAAGAAAGAAGCGTTGGCAAGACTGAAAGCTATTGAAGATGCCGGCGGCGAGGGAAATGAGCAATGGTGGGAAGTCGCAAATGTTCTTAACGATATTGAAGGTGAACTTGATGATGTTACCGCATCTATTGTTGACCTCCAAGATGCAATTGCCGAAATCGACACCTACAAGTTTGAAGAATTCAACACTCGTCTTGATAACCTAACAAGCAAACTAGAAACCATCCGTAATCTTATTGCTCCAAATGGTGAAGAAGATTGGTTTGACGACGAGGGCGACTGGACAGAGGCCGGAGTTGCGGTACTTGGTTCTCAGTTGCAACAGCTTGAAATGTACAAGCAAGGTTACCAAGAAACAATGGATGAACTTGCTAAGTACGAGCCTGATTATGAAAACAATAAAGCTTATTATGAAGCACTCGGTATACACTCGGAACAAGAATACTATGACAAAACTGAAGAGTTAATTTCGCAACAGTACGACTTCGCAGAGTCCATTAGTGATACCAAACAATCCGTCGTTGATATGTACGAAAGTAATATTGATGCCGTAGAAGAATATACAGAGTCGCTTATTGATAGTTACAATGATTACATTGATAGTGTCAAGGAAG
>JAEIGA010005868.1_pt1 | contig 18678 bp, 12 predicted proteins | sample 9270691 | NCBI WGS metagenome assembly JAEIGA01 (sample SAMN17057246, study PRJNA624740) | gut metagenome | biome: biome; isolation source: fecal sample | host: Bos grunniens | place: China: Xizang | collected 2019 | reverse complement strand
GCATGAAAATTTTCAATGTTTTCCCCACCCGCCTGCGCAATTTGTCTTGCATTTCACCATTTCTTCCCGAGCGGAAATTTCCCCTTAAAATAATTTGCACGGAAAGATTTTGTACTGTTTAAATTTTGCGTGAATAGTACAGATTGTACTGATTTTAAGCCTAAAATTGCCAGCCATAAAATATTCAAGATAAGTTATTGTAAATGAATAAGTTACGGCTCGGCAAATATAGTACAAAGTATTGAAGAAATGAAATCAGTCAAATTCATTTAGTATTTCAATAGCGTTGAATCGGAGCGTGGGCTGAACGCCAAAAGACCTGCGGCAGAGAAGCGCCGAGGGAAGGCGGGAGGATAACGTGGGGGCGACGCCGCCCCCACACCCCTGCGGCAGGACTGAGCCCTGCACCCTACGCATCCTGACGGATGCTTTTACTGGTGCTCACGAGGAGGAAAAGAAAGAAAGAACTCCGAAAACGAGGCGTACAGCGGCCGATTAGAAGACGATATTTATCGTGGCCACGGTCCACTGCGGCCGTGGGACATTTACAAAATGGATTTTAGGCGGGCGACCAAGGAGGGGCGGTTGGCGTAGGATTCTACTTTTACGGGGAGGGAATTGGCGAAGATGGTGCCGTAGTTCTTTCGCAAAATGCGCGTATCGGCCACCACAACCATGCCCTTATCGGAACGACTGCGGATGAGACGTCCAAAGCCTTGTCTAAATTTAATGACGGCTTGCGGCACGGAGAGTTCGGCAAAGGAGGAGTGCCCTGCCCTTTCAATTTGTTCGCATCGTGCCTTAAAGAGCGGGTCACCCACCGTTTCAAAGGGCAGACGTGCAATGATGACGCAACTCAACGCATCGCCAATCACATCCACGCCCTCCCAGAAGCTCTGTGTGCCGAGCAGGACGGTGGGACGTTTTTGTTCGCGGAAGGCTTCGGTCATCGCGTCACGGCTGAGCGTAGCAGACTGCGCTAAGAGATCAATCCCGCGCGCCTTCAGGTGCGGTTCTAAGGTCTCTGCACAGGCTTTTAGCATCTCATAAGAGGTGAAGAGCGCGAGCGAGCGCCCATTAGCCGTGATGAATAATTGGAACATCAACCGCGAGAGCTCAAGGATATATTCATCTTTTTTCGTGATATCCGGCAGGTAGTCTGGCACGGCCATGCAACACTGCTTCGGGTAATCAAAGGGACTCTCGGCAACAAATTCACGAATGCGCTCGGGCTGTTGGATTAAGTTCAAGCCCAGACGATGGCGTACGTGACCAAAGTCATTGCGAATTTGCAAGGTGGCAGAGGAGAAAATGACCGACTCTTTGTGATCGTAAAGCAGACGATTGAGTTGGATTGAGACATCCAAGGGGGCGGCGGTCAAAATGACACCGTGCTCCTCAGGCGCGAGTCGCGTCATCCAATAGACACGACCAGGATCATCTCCGCGCAAGAGCCCATCCAACTCATTTCCAAAGGCATCCAAGAGGTCACGCGTTGTCTTAATCGCGGCGAGGACATCTTCGTATGGATTCTCTTCGCCTTCGGCTGGCGCATAGCGTACAATTTCGCCCTGGAAACGTTCTAACATCACCCCTGCATCACCCAACGTGCGCATGACGCGTTCTGCGCCCTCGGCGATTTCTGCCTCGGGCACGAAGGTCTCTGCGCTTCGAAAGGCGCTATTACCGAGGGCAACCTCGCGGCGCAATTGGGGTTGGCCAGCGGCGGTTTTCGGCAAGGTATCATCAGGAACCGAACGATAACGGATGGTGCTCTCTGGCGTCTGCGTAAAGAATTGCGACAGGGTGGTGAAGAGACTCTTCCCTCCCAACGAGAGCGTCAAGCCGTGTTTGCGCAACGTGGCCAACATATCCGTCACGCGGGCAATCTCGGCGGTATCCTTAATCGCCTTATCAATAAAATCTGTTTTGATTTGCTGAAAGAGACTGCTCGCCTCGCGCCCCTTACTGGGGGCCAACTTCTGGCAGAGTTCGTAAAGCGTAATGGGCGAGATTTCCCCCGAGAGCGCAGAGGTCGCCGCATTCTCCAAATTGTGCGCTTCGTCAAAGACAATCTGCGCGTGCGGAGGCAACAATTTACCAGGATTGGCCAATTCTGCAAAGACTAAGGCATGATTAGCGATAATCAAATCCGCGGAGAGTGCCGCCTGACGGGCCTGTTGCAAGAAACAACGTTTGTAAAAACGGCACGTTTTTCCTGTGCAAGAACTCGAGTGACACCCAAAGGTGCGGATAAAGGTCATATCCCCGCGCGTGTGTTTGGGGCGAAAAGCATCCATATCGCCATCAGTCGTCTTGGCGGCCCATGCCACAAAATCAGCGAAGAGCACGGCTTCTTGTTCGGAAAGGCGTTCAAAGCCGCCCTCCACAAAGGCACCAAAATGTTTTAGGCAGAGGTAATTGCCACGACCCTTCAACACCACCGCATTGAGTGCGCGACCCTGTGCCGAGGTGCCCGCAAGGCATCTGGCTACGAGGGGAAGATCTTTTGAGAGAAGCTGCGACTGCAGATTGCGCGTATTGGTGGAGATGACAATCGGCAGGTTATTGCGAATCGCCCACAAGGCGCAGGGAATCAAGTAGGCCAAGCTCTTACCCACGCCCGTCCCAGCCTCAGCTAAGAGATGTGTGCGTCCATTGAGGGCACGCGCCACCTCTAAGGCCATCGCCACCTGCCCTGCACGCGGTTCGTAAGAAGAAAAGATGCGCGCAAGACCACTTCCACCCGCTTCAAAGATAGCGGAAATCTCCGCCTCAGAGAGCGGCTCCCATGTCTCAGGCAACGTCAACTCTCTAGCATGGACGCGAAAGTACGGCGGGAAGTGGCCATACCACGCCTCATCGCCGACCGCCTCAAAGAGACGGTCATTCATCGCCGCCTCAATCTCCGACATGAACGCCTTATGGCCCGCGCTTCTGGCGCAGGCCATCATCACTTCAAGCGCCCACATCGGCAGGGAATCAGTCATCGAAGGTATAGCGAACAGCGGTGATTGCAGTGGGGAAACGTGCGCCACGCGGTAAGTCAACAATGGCGCCCTCTAACTTCGTCGCGCCAGAAGCCACCTCAAAGCGCGCAGGGATGCCCGTGGTAAACTTCTTTAACACCGGCTCAATTTGGCGTCCGATAACCGAATGCAGCGGCCCCGTCATGCCCACATCGGTGATGTACGCCGTGCCCTTCGCCAACAAGGTCGCATCACTCGTCTGCACATGGGTGTGCGTGCCAAAGACGCATGCCACGCGGCCATCCAACCAATAGCCCATCGCAATCTTCTCACTCGTCGCCTCAGCGTGCACATCCACGAAGACGGGAATCGTCGCAGGGATTGTCGCCAACACGCGATCTACCGCACGGAAGGGATTGTCACACTGCGTCATAAAGACTTGGCCCAAGACAGACACCACGGCAATCGGCCCCAATGCAGTCTCGGCAATCGCAGTGGTCGCGCCCGGGACCGACTCAGGGAAATTCGCAGGGCGCACAATGCGTTTGTCACAGCCAATCTGCGCATCAAACCCTCTCTGGCCCCACGTGTGGTCGCCCAAAGTCATCAAGGTCGCGCCCGCATCAAAGAGTTCCTTCGCCACAGGAAGAGTAATTCCGCTGCCTGCCGCCGCATTTTCAGCATTGGCAATAATCGCATGGACCTCGCCGCTCTCCAATAATTGACGCGCCACGCGCTTAAAACAAGCCCGCCCTGGCGAACCCACAATATCACCTACCAAAAGAATCCGCATATTTGCCCCCTTAAGTGCCGTTGGACCCACGGCGAAAATCGGCCGAAGTGTGGCCATTCTCAATTGATTCAAAAAGAAGGACGTCCCTCTTGCAGAGACGCCCTCTGTTCAACGCGCTTTGCGCGCTGGATTAACCCTTGAAGAAGGCGTGATAGAGTGCTCTCACGGCCTTTTCACGTTGCGAGCTCTGAACGCCGAACATCATGGAGATTTCGGAGGAGCCTTGGTTCATCATATCGATGGAAATGCCTTCACGGAAGAGCGCGAGCGTCGCATGAGCGGCCATGCCCGGCGTGTAGTAAAGGCCTTCACCCACGATCATGATCAACGCAGTACCGCGTTCGATCTGCAGATTATCGGGTTGGAGATCGCGCATGATGTGGTCACGCACGCGGCCTTCCACCTCAGGGGTGAAGCCTTCTTCGCGGAAGACGACCGACACATTATCGATGCCAGAAGGCATGTGTTCGTAAGAGATGCCCTCCTCTTCAAGGATTTGAAGCAACTTACGACCGAAGCCCACTTCGCGGTTCATCATGTACTTGTCGATGTAAAGCGTGCAGAAACCGGTGGAAGAAGCGATACCCACGACCGAACCCTGACGTGCGCGACGGTGGTGAACCACCATGGTGCCCGGTGCTTCGGGGCGATTGGTATTGCGAATGTTAATCGGAATAGCGGCGCGAACGGCGGGAATAATGGCCTCATCCTGGAAGACGCCGAAGCCAGCGTAGGAGAGTTCGCGCATTTCACGGTAGGTCATTTCAGGAATGCCCACAGAAACTTCCGGCACCAGGCGCGGATCCACAGGATAGACGGCATCGACGTCCGTGAAGTTTTCGTACACCGAGGCCTTCACTGCCGCGGCGAGGATCGAACCAGTGATATCCGAACCGCCACGCGGGAAGGTGGCCACATCGCCCGAACGGGTGTAACCGAAGAAGCCAGGGAAAATCTGGATGTAGTTGCGATTCCGCATGGCCTGAGCCAAGAGTTCATACGATTCGGGCAACACCTGGGCGTTACCGAAGTCGTCCGACATCAACAAGCCTGCGGTCTTCGGATTCACATATTCTGCTGCCACGCCCTTCTTACGGAAGACGGCCGCCACGATACGTGCGGAGTTATCTTCACCTGCCGCCTTCATGGCATCCATGAAGCGAGCAGCATCCGAGGGGTCACGATTAGCGATACGCGCCTCAAGGTCAGCACGAATTTCTGCGATGATATCATCATCCAAATCAAAGCCACGCTGAATCACGGCATAACGTTCTACAATCGCGTCCAACACCTCCGTGTGATCGCGATCGGTGATGCAACGACCCGCGCACTCAATGAGCAGGTCCGTTACCTTCGTGTCATTTTTATTACGCTTACCGGGAGCAGACACCACGACAATCTTACGGTCGGGGTCGGAGGAAACAATGTCAAAAATCTTTTGGATTTGAATATCATCTGCGACAGAAGAGCCGCCGAATTTACAAACTTTCATCTGTGTTATGTTCCTTATCAGGGACTTAATTAAACCTGTTTTTCGCCGTTTGCGCGCCGCATCACTTAGAAGATGCAGAGGCTACGTGGCATGGCTTGCACGATACCTGCAGCGTGAATTTCGGAGAGCGCGGCATTCAAATCGCCCGCATGTGCAGGCTGGGTGAGAATGACCACGGGCACATAACCCGCGGCGCGCTGTTCTTCGGTCGGCTCATGCTGGCTGGCAGCGAAGATGCTCACGCCGTGATCGCCGAGGATGGTCGCGAAACGTCCCACCATGCCACAGGCATCCTTCACCATCAAGCGCACGTAGTAACGGCTGGTGCAAGCCTCTGCAGGTAAGAGTTCAAGCGGGCTTTCTTCGATTACGGGAAGCGGTTCTGCTTCACGCGGCACACCAGAAGCCACGTGACGCGCGACCGAAACGATATCGGAAATCACTGCACTGGCAGTGGCGGCGCGACCTGCACCGCGACCGTAGTAGAGCGTGTCGCCCGTCATCGAGCCATCCACGAGCACCGCATTGAAGACATCGCTCACCGAGGCGAGCATGTGCTTCTTCGGCACCAACGTCGGATTGACGCGCACTTCAAGTTTGCCATCATGTGCCTTGCACACGGCCAACAACTTGATGACGTAGCCCAATTCATCAGCGTACTTCACATCCACGAGATCAAGTCCGCGGATACCTTCCACCTGAACCTTGTCAAGCGGCACGCTTACGCCGTAAGAGAGCGAGGCGAGAATGCAAATCTTATGAGCGGTGTCAAAGCCGTCAATATCCAGAGAGGGATTCGCTTCTGCGTAACCCAAACGCTGAGCATCAGCCAGGACGGCATCAAAGTCTGCACCTTCACGTGCCATTCGCGTGAGGATGTAGTTGCACGTGCCATTGAGGATGCCGTAGGCGGCCTTGATATCATTCGCCACCAAACCATCACGCAGCGAGCGAATGATCGGAATGCCGCCACCCACGCTTGCGCCAAAGTAGAGATCCACGCCCTTTTCACGGGCCAAGGCGAAGAGTTCTGCGCCCTTTTCTGCCAAAAGCTTCTTATTCGCAGTGACCACCGACTTGCCATTTTCAAGGGCGGTTTTCACCACCGTGTAGGCAATGCCCGTGCCACCAATCAATTCCACCACGATGTCAATATCATCGCGTGTGGTCAGTGCCAATGCATCAGTGGAAAGCAATTCTTGCGGAACCTTTACCCCACGGTCAGTCGTAATATCCAAGTCCGCAATTCCGCGCAGTGCCACATTCACACCGCAACGGCGGGAAATCAAAGCCATTCCATTCAAAAGTCCCTCTGCGACACCGGCACCTACCGTACCGAATCCGACAATTCCAACGCCGACTTCTTTCATGCTTGCTCCCGTCTCATTAACGTTTCACAAAGTAATTCGTACACATTGTATCAAAATCTACGCGCGCCTGTCTCGTAATCTAAGAGAGAAATCTCGCCATTTTGACGTTTTTCAACGCAAAAAGCGGTCGTTTCCACCTCCGTGACGCGCGGCTTTCGCCCTTAAAGCAATTGTTGCCCCGCGGCAACATAGAGCACCTGCCCCGTCACCGAGGGTGTATGGAGCAGAAATTTTAGTGCCGCAGCAACATCTGCAGGCGTTGGGCGGGGCGTTAGACAGTCCCCAGCCTTCTCGGAGTGTTGCTTATTGGGCGGTGGCAAAACAGGCCCTGGCGCAATGGCATTCACTCGCGCACCCGTCCGTTTCCCCCAGTCGACTGCCGCTTCAAGCGTCCAGCGGGCAAGGGTTTGCTTGGACTTGACATAGGCGCGCACAGCCTCTGGCAGAGACTCGAGGGTGCGATGGATGCGCGCATCAAGGAAGGTAATTACCTGAGCCTGCGGGAAGCGGGCGTGAATCGCTTCCGCTAATCGCCGAATCGCACCACAATTCGCCTGCTCCATGCGCGCTTCAGGTGCATTGAGCTCAAATAAGCCCGCAAAAAAGATGACCGCATCGCACGCAGTAAGCGTCGTAACGGCCGCCTCGGGGGCGAATGCAGGCGATAAAAAATCACCGTACTCTCGACGAGAGAGCACGGTAATGGTGTAGTCTTCTGATTCAAAGCTAGCGCGTACGGCTTCGCCGATACGTCCAGGCCCGACAAAGACAAGTCGCTTCATGCCTTAGGAGCGAGTCGGGCTAAGGCCAGTTGCGGGACGAGGTGCAGGCGCCTGCTGGGGCTGTTCAGCAGCGGGAGCTGCCTTCTTGCCACCCTTAACAGACTTCGGCGCAAGCATACAGCTGAGCGTACGGCCGAGCAATTTGGGAGCCTGCTCCACCTGAACTTTTTCGCCGCAGAGATTGATCACATTATCAATCATCTCCTGGCCGAGTTCACGGTGTGCGTTTTCACGTCCGCGGAACATCAGCGAGACCTTAACCTTGTTGCCTTGTTCAATGAAGCCGAGGATTTCCTTGACCTTACGGGCCACGTCACCGACATCCGTCGCGGCGTGGAACTTGATTTCCTTGACCTGCGTTGCCTTAGCATTCTTACGGGCCTGCTTCTGCTTGAGGCTTTCCTCATAGCGGAACTTGCCGTAGTCCATCAACTTACACACAGGCGGTTGAGCGCCGGGCGTAATTTCAACGAGGTCAAGACCCTGTGCCTCAGCGAGGGCTTGCGCTTTGCGTGTCGGCATGACGCCGAGCATCTTGCCGGTGGAATCAACCACGCGAACTTCCGGCACGCGGATTTTGTAATTGGTGCGGACGAAACTATTTGTCTTGCGTCCGTTCTGTTCCTGACGGTCTTGGGGGAAGGCCAAGTGAATCTCTCCTGTTAGGGTTGTTGTTTTCAGTTCTGAGATGTTTCTTGACGAATCATCTCGATAAAGGCTTCGGGGGTCATGGTGCCAAGGTCGCCCTTTTCGCGGCTACGCACGGCCACAACGCCTGCTTCGGCTTCGCGGCCACCAATGACGAGCATGTACGGAATCTTTGCGAGGGTTGCCTTGCGGATCTTTGCGCCCACCTTATCGCTGGAGGGGTCGATTTCCACGCGGACATCAGCCGCCTGCAACTTCGCAAGCACGTCCTTCGCCATGGGGAGCTGCGCATCCGTGATGGGCAGCACCTTCGCTTGCACGGGAGCCAACCACGCAGGGAAGGCGCCGGCATAGTGTTCAATCAAGATGCCGAAGAAGCGTTCGAGCGAACCGAGCAGTGCGCGGTGCACCATGTAGGGACGGTGTTCCTTACCATCTTCACCGACATAGGTCAAATCAAAGCGTTCGGGCAGGTTGAAGTCGAACTGAATCGTACCGAGCTGCCATTCACGGCCGAGGGCATCCTTGATCTTCATGTCAATTTTCGGACCATAGAATGCGCCACCGCCTTCATCCACTTCGTAGTGCATGCCTTCGGCTTCGAGTGCCGAGCGCAACGACGCAGTGGCTTGTTCCCACTTTTCGGGGTCGCCCACGGCCTTTTCGGGACGCGTGGAGAGGTAAGCGGTGATATCCTTAAAGCCGAAACGATGCAAAATGTGCAAGCAGAACTTCACCGTGAAGCGAATTTCGTCTTCAATCTTCTCCGGTGCGCAGAAGATGTGCGCATCGTCCTGCGTAAAGCCACGCACACGGAAGAGACCATGGCGCACGCCGTCCTTCTCGTAACGATACACGGTGCCGAGTTCTGCCCAACGCAACGGCAAATCGCGATAGCTGTACTTCTTCGCCAAATAAGCCTGGATGTGGAAGGGGCAGTTCATCGGCTTAGCATAGTACGTTTCCTGCACGGCCTTGTCGCCTTCGCCCTCGGTGACGTTCATCGGGGGGAACATGCCATCCTTGTAGAAGCCGAGGTGGCCAGAGGTCTGCCAGAGGTTGGCGCGACCGATGTGCGGCGTGAAGAGCATTTCGTAACCATGGCGGAAGTGTTCCTTGCGCCAATAGTCTTCAATCGCCACGCGAACGCGTGCACCCTTGGGCAACCAATGTGCCAAACCAGGACCCACACTTTCGGTAATCGTAAAGAGTTCCAATTCTTTACCCAACTTACGATGGTCGCGCTTCTTGGCCTCTTCAATGCGGTTGATAATCGCATCAAGTTCCTTCTGCGAGGTGGCCGCGATACCATAGAGACGCTGAAGCATCTTATTCTTTTCGTTACCGCGATAGTAACTGCCAGCCACACTCATCAACTTCACCGCACCAATGCACCCGCTATGCTCCACATGAGGACCACGGCAGAGATCCACGTAATCACCTGTGCGATAGATCGAGACCGTTTCCCCTTCAGGGATATCGGCCAAACGGTCCAATTTGTAAGGCTGATCCTTAAAGATTTCCGTCGCCTGTTCGCGTGTCACTTCTTCACGCACGAAGGGCAACTTCGCACCAATCAACTTCCGAACCGCCTTTTCAATCGCCGGAAAATCTTCCGCGCTCAGGCGATGTTCCAAATCAAAATCGTAATAAAAACCATCATCCGTAGCCGGACCGATGTCAATTTTTACATTATCAAACAACGAACAGACGGCGGAGGCCACGAGGTGGGCCGCACTGTGCCGAATTTCTTCAATTGTTGCGCTCATTTCTATAAACTCCTTGAAATCAGCGTGAAATTATACATTAAATCAATACGAAAGGCAAAGAAAAGCCGCGTTTTCCCGCAAAAAGTTTAAGCTTTTTGCATTCAAACGCGGTTCTCTATGTTGTGACTCATTCAACATCCGCCACGGGGACAAGCGTTGCCTGCAAGAAGGGCAGTTCAGTCTCCGCTTCAAGTTTAGGCAATGCGAAAGAGGCAGAGGCGCCATCTGCCGAGAAAGCAATGTCGTATTCCTTCGCCTCTGCAGTGGCAAGCGAGGCCAAGTCTGCCGCACGGCGAATGCACAAGCGTGCCGCACGGGTAGCCGCTTCGCGTAAATCGCACCCTTCAGGTCCAGTAACCGTGAAGGAAAGGGTGTCACCCTCGGGAACAATGCCCGTCACGGTCAGACGCAATGGCGCATTCGTTGCGGGATCCATGTAGAGCAAGAACGCATCAAAGGCTCTCTCTGTATCCGCAGCAGTGGTTGCCGAGAAGAGCGCGACACCCTCGGTCTTCTTCACCAAGTAGTCCGTCAAATCCACATTGTACTTGGTCGCCCAATCGGTGTAGAGATTGTGCAGCGCCATATTCGTCGTTGCGACATACGAGGTAAACTGCGCCGTTTCATACGTGGCGAGGGTCTTGTGATCCACAAACTCCGCCATCTCCATCCACGCAGAATAGAAACCACCAGCAGTCGCAGAAAAAGCCAAGCGATTCAAGGAGTCCAATGAAGAAGCATCCAATGTATTCGCGCCCGTGAAAATCACACCGCTATCCAATGCATAGAACCACTCACCTTCCCCTAACTTGGAGAAGTCAAACTGATAATTGCCGTCTTCATTGATTAACCACGGATAGCCGAGCCCTTCCGTCAGACACTTCTCTTGTAGCGTCCCATCCGCGGCCTCGCCCTGCGCATAGATACGAAAGGCGCGACGACCAAACGTGTCACCATCTTCACAATACGTACGGAATTCAATGCGAATCGTCACATCATCGCAGTTGGCATCCACATCCGAATAGGTGTACTTCGATTCAACAAATTCAAAGGCATAATCTTCAGGTTCGCCCGTTCCAATCGCATCTGCGCTCATGCGCGCCACTTGGAAGCGACCGAAAGCATCAACGAAAACCCCTAACTTCGCCGCCACCGACACTGCCGAATCACCCAATACACTCGGGCTCTCATCGTAAGAAGGATACATTTCCTTCAGCATCGTGATATCTGGAACTTCGGCACACTCAACAAAGCGCACCTTTGCATACACCGAATCTACACGAATCTTATTGTCCGCCGTGGGCGTCATCGCCACTGGATTTTGAGTCGCATCATCAGCTTTTTGGCTAATGCCGAGCGCCAAAAAGGCCTGCTTGTTATCAAGACGCTCATTAAATCGCAGCTCGCCTTCTGTCTTATCTTCGGCAGAAATCTCATACGACTGCGCCGCCTCTAATGCCTTCGAAGGCGCATTAAAGACCGACCAACCAGGAGCCTCTGCAGACGGCAAGGAAATCTGCTTCGTGCCATTCGCCATCGTCGTCCCCTTCTCTAAAAAGGTGTACTGAATGGGGCTGCCTGCCGCATCCTTAGAAGGGGAAAGCCAATTCTGCGCCTGCAACGAACCTGCAAGCATCACGGAAAAGAAAAGGATGTATCGCATTGATGTCATAACACAATCTTTCTACCTATAGAATACCTTATTTCACGCCTACGTGCAACCAAAAGTTAAAAACAATCCACCAGCGGTGTCAGGTTGCACCCTCCGCACCGCCGCATCCCTCCCGTGAACACCTGTAAAAGCATCCACAGGATGCGCAGCGTGCAGGACTCACTCCTGCCTGAGGGGTGTGGGGGGGGAAGCAGCCCCCACCACAGCCCCTCCTCCGCGCCGCCGCGCCCCTCCCCATCGACCTGCGGCGTTAGCCGCCCTCAGCGTGGTGCGGTCACCTGCGGCGTCAGGTGACATCCCTTTCCCATCCGAGTGCGGCGTCGCCCTGCATACGCCCCACCTAAAAATAAAACCACACGCCCTCAGCGTGCGGTTTTACTTTTACAAAGAAGGGCTGTCGCTTACTTCTTATTGGCTTCGACAGCCTTATCCAAGAGTGCATTACGCTTTCCAGCGAGTTCCTTAAAGGCCACCTGGAAAGCTTCTGCTTCCTTACGCGCCTTATCCTGCCACTTAGCGACCTTCGTTTCGAGGGCTTTGCGTTCTTCAGCCAAAGCCTGCCATGCGGCATAGTCCTCTGCAGAGAGGAGCGTTTCCATCTTCGAGATCAGGAGCACGCGCTGCACGCTACGCACGAAAGCTTCAGGGCCGCCTTCAGTTTCTGCACCGAGGTCACCGATTACCGTCTCACCATCAGGAGCGAGGATGATGTAGGTAGGATAACCTTCCACCTTGTACAGCTTGGCGAGCGCATCATTGCGTTCGAGCATTCCTGCGGGCATGTGCTCCTTCTTGCGCGGGAAGTCGATCCAAACCAACACCAAATTTTCGGCCGCATAAGCCTGCCAAGCTTCCTGGGAGAAGACCTTCTTATCCATGAGCTGACACCAACCGCACCAGTCGCTACCCGTGAAGTTGTAGAAGAGCGGCTTGCCCGTTTCCTTAGCGAGCGTCTTTGCTGCGGCGACATCCATCGTCCACTTACCGAGTTCAGCACCTTCAATTGCGGGCTTTTCGGAGGCCATCACCACACAGGCGGCGACTGCAGCACAGAGGGAGGCGATCAATTTCAATTTCATTTGAGAATTCCTTTCGTTAAATTTGCATTCATTAAAATCGTTTTACCAAATTAACGGAGATAATATACGCTTTCTCTCCGCGGGCATGTGGGCATTTTACAGGATGCCCACGCCCTGCATTACGTCGTAGACAGTGCGTCAATCTTGTTGGCGCGGGGCGAGGGCCTTGCCGATATAGGGCTCTACGCCCCAGAAATCGCAAAGCTTTTCGTATTCTGCCACCGCCTCACCGAGCCCGGGGCGCACGCCCTTTTCGGCGCGAATGAGAATATTGCGTCCAGTCGCTTCCGCAGAGACAAATTCCATCACGCGGGCACGATAACCGCAAATACGCAGAACCTGAGCACGGAAGGTGTCGGTTAAGAGATCGGCCAAACGTTCGCGCAAAATCCCATGACGCAAAACCGCGCGCATCGCATCGCCACCCTCTAAGGCGTGGTGCAATTCGTGTTGGCAACACGGCACGCAGAGGATGCCTGCCGCCTTTGTCTTCACTGCGGCGATTAAGGCATCATCCGTCGCCGTATCGCACGCATGCAAACTCATCACCAAGTCGGGCTCTTTTGGAAACTCCGCCGACTCAATCATGCTGACCTGGAAGGTGACTTCATCGCCAATGCCCAATGCATCCGCCATCTCGCGCGCCGAGGCAATCACCGACTCATTCTTATCAATGCCGAGGATGCGCACATTGCGCCAACCCTTCGCACAGACCAAATAGCGATGCAGGGCCAACGTCAAATACGCCTTACCGCACCCGCAGTCCACCACGGAGAACTGCGTTGGCGCCGTGGTCGGCAAGAGGGGTTCGACCGCACGCAAAAGGGCGTTCACCTGGTCGTATTTGCCACGCATCGAGAGCTTAATCTGCCCACGGTTATCGGCCAACCCCAACACGCGCAAAAGCGGCACTGCGTCAAACGAGGTAAGGGGTTGCTTCTTCACATGGTCGTGCCCGTCCTGAATAATCGGAGCCTCTGCACCAGCGGTTGCCTTCGGCTTGCCGCGCGACACGAGCGGTTTACCCTTCTTCGTCACGCGGATATGCAGATCCCCGGCCGTACTAATCACATGCAAATCGCGCTTGCCGGGTTGGCGCAAAATATCTTCCAAGCCCTTCCGTGCCGCATTATCAGAGAGGTTACGCACCTGCGTACGGCCATTGTCGCACATCTCCGCTTGCATAAACACCTCACCTTTGAGGCGGACGGGACGCAACGAAATCCGGAAGGGTGCCCCATCACGGGTTAATGACTGCGTAAGACGGATAAATCCCTCGCCAAATACACGGGTGCGAATTTCCTCAGCGAGTTCTTCAGGAAGTGTAGATTCGTCAGACATAATTAGATTAGTTAAAATTGAAGAAAATAAACTCAGCAAACAGGCCCCTTAAGCGCCCCTTCGCGAGCTAAAGCATTAAGATTGTTTGGGGCGTTTTGCACGCGGGACCGCACGCACGCGCACCGCAGAAGCATGGAGAATCGAACTGTGTCGCACTTGATGCACCGGCGAAGAGTCGCGGTCACGGCGTTGGCTCTTGTAAAGCGTCCATCCAGGCGTCATCAAGAAGGAGAATCCGCAGACCCACATCGCTGGCAGAAGCAGATTGTGGTTGCCCGTGAATTCACTCACCATCAAAATTGCCGCGAGGGGCGTACGCACCGCTGCCGTAAGATAGCCCGCCATGCCAATCATTGCACAGTTCGCAATGCTAATCTGCAAATCAGGGAAGAGCCAATCAAACAATGCCCCCACGCTCGCGCCATACATCGCACCACTGAAAAGTGCCGGGCCCAGCATGCCCCCCGAGCCGCCCGAGCCCACGCTGAACGAGGTGGCAATCGCCTTTAGAATCCCAAGGCCCAAGAGCAACAACACAATGTGTTGACCAAAGTAAGGCGAATCCAACACCGCCTGGTTGCCCTGTAAGGTTTGCTGGATGTAGCCATACCCAGAGGAGAGAATCTGCGGGAAGAAAAGCCCCAGCGCACCCACCATCAAACCGCCTATGAGCGGTTTCTGCCACGGCTTCACCTTTAAACGATGGAAGGCAATCTCCGTCTGACGGAAGAAGAGGATGTTAAAGCGCACCGCCGCCGCAATAATGAAAGCAAGCAGTGTGTAACACACAAATTTAATCGGTGAATTAAAGAATTCCTGTGGCGTGTAAAAGACTGGATCCCACCCGAAGACGCATGCGAAGGTCATGTAGGAAATCGTTGAGGCGACCATCGAGGGAATCAAAACATCACCCTCTAAGTCAAAGCCACGATAAAAAATCTCCGCCGCAAAGAGCGCCCCCGCCATCGGCGCTCTAAAAATCGCACCAATGCCCGCCGCCATACCTGCCGCAAGCAAAATGCGACGTTCGTAAGGCGTTAGTTTAAAGAGACGCGCCACCGCAGTGCCACACACCGCGCCAATCTGCGTCACAGGCCCTTCAGCACCTGCCGAACCGCCCGAGCCAATCACCAAAGACGACGCAATCACCTTCACCGGCGCCACCGCAATCGGTAAATCCGTCGCGGAGTGATGATACGCCCCAATCACCGTATCCGTGCCGTGGCCACTCGCCGACGGCGCAAAGCGTCGCGCCACCAAACAAGCCAAAAGCGCCCCCAAGCCTGGAAGCAAAAAGCGAATCAACCCTGCAAAGATGGTCCCCAAGGACGGAATGTACACCCCGCACACTTCGCCACCACCCCACATACGATTCAGCAGTGTGTAGCGAATATCCAAAGGATGCGCGATTGCCAATTCACCATCCGCAGGCGGCGGGAAATAGTGCGCAAACGACTCCAGGCCATACACCTTCACCCACTCAATCATGGAGAAGAACCAGATAGACATCAGCCCCACCACGATGCCTACCACAGCACAGATGAAGACCGTACGTCCCGTATGAAGCGTTTCGCCCTCCGCCGGAACCCAAAAGCGCAACCACTGCCACGACTTGCGGCCGCGATACTGCAAATCCACAAGTCCAGGCAGAACTTCTTTAATTTTGCCCATAGGCGATTAGTCTTTGAGAATGCGACGGAAGAAGAGGCTCAACGGAATCGCGCCAATCAAATGACGTTCCGCATCGAGCACATAAGACACCGTTGCATTATTTTCAGCAAGGTCTGCGGCAATCTCACGCGCTGGTGTATCCACCTGGCACGTGCAAATATTGTCATTCATCGCCTCGCACACACGAATACGAGAAGTCTCGCGCAAGCGTTCCGAAAGCGCCTCCATCGTATCCGTCAAATTACCCTGCATCTTCGGGAAAAGCTTACGCAGCCCCGTGGGAATAAAACTCCCCAAGAGCGCACGCGTATCAATCGCGCCCACCAAGTGCCCCTCTTCATCCACAATCGGCAACTCCTGGATTCCGCGCAACATAAACGCATCAAATGCTTCCGACAAAGGCGAGCCCATATGCAGCGACTCCACCTTTGACTCCATCAAATCACCCGCGCAGATGTAGTCCGGCAATTTCAACTCGCTCCGACGCAATGCCTGCATCACCGCCTCTGGCGATTCCAACATCGCCAAACGCTCCACTGCACATGCATCACGCAGCAAATTCGCAATCGCGCGCAAAATCTGCAGATAACGCGCCGGCTCCTTCTCCGGCACCAATAAGAGGAACACCAACTTCACTGGCACCGAGCTCTCCGGCGACGGAATCCCTGCCGGATAAATCCCCAATGCCAAATACGGCCGCGCCAAACCCTCAATGCGCGCATGCGGCAACATCACCCCATCCCCAACAATCGTGTGTGCCACGCGCTCACGACGCAACACCATATCCACGATGGACTCCACATTCGTCCCGGGAAGATGACGCTCCACCAATAAACTGGTCAAACGATGAATCAGATTAAAATTCGAAGGAACCGTCTGTTCAATGATAATATCAGACTCATTGAAAAACGAACTCAAATAAAGCGGCTGTTTTGTCTCTGCCATAGGAAATACTCCACTTACTTCGTCTATAACGATACCATAAACCCACCCCTCTGTAAAGTACCAGAAGCAGAAAGTCCTTTTCTTAGCACGCCGTCACGCCACCCGCCCCTTACGAGTGCTGCGGCAGGGTGCGGCGTCGCCCTCATAAGCGTGGTGCGGTCACCTGCGCCGTCAGGTGACACTAAGCGTGCTGCGGCAGGGTGCGCTATCCCCCTGCATCCCTTTCCCATCCGGGTGCGGCGTCAGGTGACACCTTTCCCGCCAGGGCGCACCCCCTTCCTCGCCCTTAAAAAAGACGCGGTGGCATTCTGCCACCGCGCTTTTGAGAAGTCACTCCGCCAGCTTACTGCTGCTTCGAGGCACGCGCCTTAATCTCGAAGGTGCCGTTACCATCAGGCATCTGGAAGCGAATGTAGCGCTTTGCCTTTTCGACAGTCGCAGGCGTTGTTTCAGCACCTGTCATATCTGCCACAGGCGTCATCGTTAACGTCTGCTCTTCGTTACCCTTCTTGATCTTCACGTCAACCGTGGTATCGTCAGCATAGTCTGCACTATTCTGATTGAGGTCCTCATTATTCGAGACGATCAACTCAGCCACGACATATTCCGTGCCGTCAATCGTCACGACATTGATTTTGCTGACTCCGAAGTTGTAACGCAAGGATGCTGTCGCAACTACGCTATCTTCTTCCTTATCAACATCAAACGCGATGCCCGTGAAGCATTCGGCTGCGGTTGCTACAGAATCTGCATCCGTCGTGATGGTGGTCTTACCATCCAAACTCTTTACTGCCGTGAGGCTCACCGAAGTGGCGCTGAGTTCTGCGGCACGACGTGCGAGCGGGAGCGTGAGGTCTTCGTTTTTGATAACCTTTGTGGTTTCATTCGTAGTAACCGTCACATCCGGGCGTGCTACCACATAAAGACCATCCGCGCGAACAACGACCAAGGTGCCTTCCGCTTCAGTCCATTCCACGGTAGATGCGTCATTCTTCACAGCGGTCACAACGCAGCCGATGAGCGACTTCGCCGTGTGACCAGCTTCCAAACCAACCACCTTGTAGGTGCCAGCAGCGACAGCCTCTTCATAGTCCACCGTAATGGTCTTCACTGCGGTGAAGTCAGCATCCTTAGCAGAGAGCGTAGCACCCGTAGCAAGCGTAATCGACTCACCGAGGACGAGCTTACCAGAGATGGTGTTCGTACCAGCGATGGCCACAGCGTCTTCGCCATTATCGAGCGTCAAGTTACCACGCCATTCGGTCGTAGTCTCTGCGACACCCATTGCGGTAGCCTTAACCATACCAGAAGCTTCCTTCACGAAAGGAGCCAACGTGGAGACATTCTCGCCAGTGTAGTTCACTGTAACCTTTTCAGCCACGATGAGCTGTTCTGCACCGAGCATATTGACCTCTTCCCAAATCGGGTCACCATTACCATCGTTACCATGCGTTACCGTCTTCTTAAGCGCAGTCGCTGGCAAGGTGAGATCAATGGGCGTACCATTGATTGTATCCAAGGTTACCGTCACTATCTTAGGTTGCTGCGTTTCTGCATCCACAGAGACGAAGTTCGCCAGGATATGTTCATCCACATGATTGCCATCCGCATCCACAGTGTCAACATCCCAGTCCATCCGCTTACCGCTCGTAAGACCCTCCCACATATAGTAGAGGTTATTGAAGTCAATTGCAGTCTGAGATGCGTTTACACCATCTGCACCCAAATCAATATCATCCTGATTACGGAAGTAAGCCGTCACGGGATAACGATCCACCTTGAAGGTATACTGATTGACATCATCCTTATAGCTCAAGTCTACCCAACGCGCATTAACCGTTAAGTTATCGCCTTGGAAGTTGTGTGTCACACGTGTACGCGTATCTTCATCGAGGAAGCCGGTGAGACGATATTCCGTCGGCATCATCGGCACCTTCATCACGTCAAAGCCCGAGAAGTCGAAGGTCAACGTCTTACCTTCAGCCACGGCCACAGGACCAGAGAGGAAGGCCACGTTGTGCGCCATGGTCACATTCGTATTGATCTTCGTGTAACCCTGAACGGTAATCACAGCCGACTGGCTATTCTTAAGCGGATCCTCTTCCGTAATCGCAGGATTCAAACGACCTGCCCAGAGGGTGAGGCTG
>JAEIGA010005867.1_pt1 | contig 18679 bp, 40 predicted proteins | sample 9270691 | NCBI WGS metagenome assembly JAEIGA01 (sample SAMN17057246, study PRJNA624740) | gut metagenome | biome: biome; isolation source: fecal sample | host: Bos grunniens | place: China: Xizang | collected 2019 | reverse complement strand
ATCCCCAACCGCATAAAAAATTATTCGGAAGGGGGGGTATATCTTTCAAACCAAAGTTCAACAAAATCTTTCCATTCTGCGTTTTTGCTTTCAGCTCTTAACAAACAAACATCTTTTGGCGTATCAATAAAGATTAACTTATCAGCGTTTACAATCTCTGCAAGCCTTTCGCGTTCACCCTGTAAAGGATAGCCGCCGACTATATACGCATTGTTCCAACGCCCACGCCTAACGCGTATCATATCTATAAGCGCGTCACGCAATGCAAAAACATTTTGTTTCAACTCATTAGGCTTTTCGTATTGATTGCATTTGTCCGCCCTAATTGCGGACCATAGTTTATCAATATCAAGTATAATGTCACCATATTCGGCAACCTCTGAAACAAAAGAGCTTTTACCGCTGCACGGCGGACCGTAAACAATATATACTTTTTGTACCTCTTTTACTTGATATCCAAAACGTTTATGGATTTCGTTGTGGCATTTAAAATGAACTAACTGTATGTTGTCCGGGTTCAATGACACCATAACATCATTTACATTTTCGTCTGTAAGCTCTTGTATATGGTGTCCGATACAATCATATTTCTTTATGATAGGTTGTCCGCAATGCTCACATAGTACAACGCCTTCTGCGTTAGCTCTTTCTATGCGTAACGCTTCAATAAAGCCTTCCCATTTACGTGACTTATAAAAAGCCTGTAACGCTTTAGTGCTCATACATAACCGTCTATTTTACCGCAATAATTAATGCCGTCATACCATATATACATATGCAAAACGGTGTAACCGTCGGTTACATCAAAGTCCGGATTATCCCATTTTATTGACGCTTCAACCGCCGGAACTGCTGTTGCACTACTGTAATAAAAGCCAACCTGTCCACTTAAAGTTCCAGTAAAACCGCCTGTTTTCTGAATAGTCAATTTAAAATTAAAATCCCCGGTTGGTTCTTCCGGCATAAGTGCAACAAGTCCAGAAGCAAAGTTTTTATAAACATACTGCGTATTATTTACCGGACCGTTTACAAGGAATATTGTTCCTTCGTCGGTGTTGGTTTCTTCGTGGGTTTCAATAATGCCCTGTACACCTAACAAAACGCAATTGTTCTGTTTAAAGCCTTTGATTATATCACTCATTTAAAAATCACCGTCCCAAATATCTTTTTGAGCTAATTTTTGTTTTAGTTCAAGTTCTTCTTTTTTAAGCTTTAGTTGTTGTGGATCATTCGCCCAATTTTCCGGATCATAATTTTTCAAACAAAGGTTAAGCGCCGCAACGTCCGGAAGTGCAGCTTTTGTTGTTATTTCTGTTGTTGTTTGTTCTTTTCCGTCAACAACCTTTGTTGTTACCTTGCTTTCGGCATAGTCGAACCCAAGCGCCTTTTTTATCAGTGCGCCGCGTAATTGTTCAACTAAGTTTTGCCGCCCTTTTATTAAAAACTCTGAAAATTCAGTATTTTCTTGTTTATACTTGTAAAAAGTCTGCTGTGATATACCCAGATTTTTACATATTTGTTCTTCTGTTGCGCCGCTGCGTAACCATTTCAATATATCATCGAAACGCGGTTTTATTACGGTTTCGTATGCGTTTTTTCTCCCTCTTTTAGCCATAAATTCAACCCCCTTAAATAAAAAGTTGAATTTTTATGATTTTATGGGTATTAATATTACATCACCTGCATAAATCAAATTTACGTTCTTGATATTATTAATCTTTTTCAACTCTGCAACAGTTGAACCAAATGCACGGGCAATTCCTGTAAGTGTATCACCCTTGATTATAGTGTATTTCCTGTATTTTGGCTTTTCTGTTGGTGTTGGAGCCGGCGCCGGTTTTTCTTCTGTCTTCTTATAGCCGTTAAAACCGCCCTTTGTGATTATGTCCGAATAATCAATTTTAGCTACATCTAAATCAACGTCACCAATAACGCCCACAACGCGCCCGGTGCTGCTGTGTTGCCAAATGCCATAATTACCGCTGTAATTCAGCTTGTCGCCGTATTCTGCAAGCCATAAAGCAAACCTTTCCGCAACGTCCTTTGTTATATGGGTTTGTAATGGGGAACGGCTAATATATAAGCCTACAAAATAGCCTAATTTTTCCATTTCCAAGCAAAAAGCCTTTACCATTTCGGAACAATTTTCTTTTCCGGTTGCAAATGGAAAATATCCAGATTTGGGATCGTTTTCAAGATCGTAAAATACGGGGAAATCAAATTGTTTTCCCTTTATAGCTTCTGCAAAAACGTGGGCTTCTTCAACAGCTCCATTTGGTGTTAATGCGTAACTAAACCAATAAGCACCGACTTTTAAACCGGCTTTTTTAGCTCTTTCGTAATTCTGTTCAAAACAAGGATCCTTTTGAAAAAGGCTTTTACCGTATCCGGCTTGTATGATAACAAAGTCAATACCGGACTTTTTAACGGCGTTAAAGTCAATCTGTCCTTGCCATTTTGAAACGTCTATACCCTTTATCATTGCTTATAGCTCCTTTTTTTACAGGTTCCTTGCTTAAAAACTCTTTCATGCAAACACCGCCTTATTTCCCAAAGATAGCGCCACCGATTTGAGCAACTAACATTCCAACGGTTGCTGTTGTAATAATTAAACTGAGTTTTTCAATAAATGCTAATTTTGTTGTTATAGTTCCTTGTGTTATCAGAATTTCCGATATTTCTTTTTCCGTCTTCATTTGTCGTTCGGTGCAAGTATCTTTACGGACGTAAATTTTGTCAAGGTATTCGATAATATCATTATCAATAGCCTTTTTGTCCATGTTTTGACACCTCCCGGCTTACTATTTGTCTATATTTTACAGTAAATTATATTAATTCGCCATAGACTTAAATGTGCTGCAAATGTGCCATAAATGTGCAAGCATTTAAAGGGCTTTTTTAGCCCCTGTGTGTTTTATAGGGTAATTACATTAGGGCATAAAGAAAAACGCCATAGCGTGCATTGTATGCGCTGCTATGACGTTTTAGGCATATTCAATTATATTTCCTATAAGTTTTTGAAAATATCCCTAACTATTGCCGCGTATGAATCAAGCCGGATATTTACAAGCTTTGTCGAACCGTTCTTGTAATGAATAACCGCATATTCGGTTTCATTTTCTGTTTCGGGTGCATACTCTATTTTTACCACACCTTCCCTTGTTTGGGAAGCTAACGCCCCGACATTCCTTACAAAATCAGCTCTATCATACATTGCGCCTTCTTCATCAAGAAACATTGCTTTTGTTTCGCTGCAATCATATAGTATCATTTTTTTCACTTCCTTTCAATTTACCCTTTTATTGTTTCAGATAAAAGCTAAAATAAGCAATATTATCCACATTAACACATTTACGCCTGTTAATATCCGTGTCCACAAAAGGTTTGACTTCTGTTTTGCCTGTAAACGTAAAAGTTCCTGTTTAAGCTCTGTATAGTCTCTTGTTAAGCCGTTCAGTCTGCCTAACTGTGTATGCAGTTCCATAAAAGCATCGTCAACACGTTTGTTAAGTTCTGCTGTTTTGTCCTGTATATAATACTCAGCCATTTTCAGCCCTCCTGTGGTATATCTGCCTTTAAGTTAAGCAGAAAATGTGCAAATGCGTCCTTGCACTCGTTGCAAAGTAAGCAAGTATAAGCTGTATATGCCGTTATAGGCGTGTCTAAATCTTCAAACTGCTTTAATTCGTCAATACCATACCTCATAAACATTGCCATTTCGCTATGGTCAATCACTTCTTTACATCTGTCGCACTTTAAAATTACGCTCATTTTCTCAACTCCAATCAATAAAATCTAAATTTAAACATTTGTATTTGCTTTCCTCTCGATACATAGGGCATAATTTGCAAGGCAAAAAGAGACGTATACACGGCAATATCTCACGCTGAAAAACGCCCTTGAATCTACCTTTCATTGCTCAATCCTCCAAACTATAACCGCATTATTCAAATCAAATAGTATAGCTTTTTCCTCAATTATGTACTGCCCGTCAACACGATATGCATATTTTGACAAATCGCAGTCCATAATATTTGCTATTGTCATAAGCAGGTTTTTGTTGTTCCAACGGACGTATTTTGTCTTGCTATTCTCTTTGTAAAATGCATTACTGCATATTTTATTAATATTGCAAGCACGAATTATAAATTGCTTGTCAATGTCATTAATTAAAAGTTCAACTCTTGACGGTTTTCCTAATTTAGCAACTACTCCCTTGCTGAATGTTATTCCATTTTCAGTGATTGATATATACGGCACTCCCTCGGTAAAATCAAAGGGTTTAAATTTGCTAAATTCAATCATTCCATCACCTCTTTGTTTTCGTCTTTTAACGGCTTAAATATTATAAGTCCGTTTTATGCTGCTTAATCTTGCTGTATCTTCTTTGATATAAAACTTTTTTGTCGTGTTTGTGCTTTCATGGTTCAACAGGGTGGAAACGTCTTCAAGCGCCATGCCGGCATTTTTCAGAAGCGTTGCGCCGCTGTGTCTAAAGTCATGGGGGTGCAATGTTGGTACATTTATCATTTCACCGATCTTTTTACACCACATTCCGAGCGTTCCGGCGTTTATGGGTTTATCCTTATTTCGTCCGGAATAAAAAAGCCACCCGTGATCGTCACGCCCTTTTATTTCCCTTTCCTTTTTGAGCTGTACAAGTAAATACTTTACTTCGTCCGAAAAATACAAGTCAACAATCTTTCCTTCTTTTTCAAGAACTCCTTTGATTATTTTGTTTTCTAAGTCGATCATATCCCAACGGATACTTGCAATAGCTGTGACGCGTGCCATTGTAGACAATGACAACATTGCATACACACGCAGCTGCAAGTTATCCGAGCTTATAAGGCGTTCACGCATAAGCGCCACCTGTTCCGGGGTTAAATACGTTTGCTGCGTTATCGCAGCGCCCTTTTTCGGTCTGTCTATAAACTCACACGGATTTTCTTGTATTTGCCGTTTCTTACGTAAAAAGCGGTAAATTGCAGAAATCGTTGCTAACATTAGCTTTATTCTTTCCGCGTTGTTGCCTTCTGACTTGCAAAAATACAAAAATTCCATTATGTCTTCGTCCGTCAGCTCTTTAATGCTTTTATTCTGCTGATTGTCCAGAATATAAATAAACCAACGTTCCAAGTCATATATATAATGCTTCTGTGTGCGTTCTGATAAGTTTCTCATACACATATCAACTTTATATTTCTGCATTATAGACACTGTTTCGGGGTTGATCTTCTGTAACTTACTTTCATCTCTTAAAAGTATTCGCTTGCTTCTCATTTGGGTATACTTCCTTTCTATTCCGGGTTATTTATGTATTTTCGTATAATTCCTTTATAAATTCAGCGGAAAACAAAATAGGGCGTAACGTATTAATTATTTTAATACGCCTTTTACTTATCACCGACACATCAACGCCGAAATATTCCGCTATGCGTTCATGCGTCCATTTCTGAAAATATTTTAATTCTATGATCTTGTAATACGGATCCGACGAAACACTTTCAAGGGCGGTTTCTATCATATTGCAAAAACGCGCCGTTTCCTTTACGTCGGTGTTTTTCCAACGCGGATATTCATATAAAATCTTTTCTGTTTTCTTAAAGCTTCCAAGCTGCATTTCCTTCTGCTGCTTTTCTCTGCTTTGTTCCAGAACTTCACGCGCTGCTGCTTTAGCTGTCTTGTTTATTATTTCTTCGATATCCATTACTTTCATTTTTCGCTTGTTCATATAGCTTTTGTTTGAGATATTCAATCTCTTTGTCTTTTTCTTCAATTGTTATGGCTCCAAGTAATATTCCGGTCATAAGCATAACAACGCCGCCGCATATAGCACCTACAAGAAACAAGCTTGTTTACCTCCCTTCGTTAGTTTTGGCTTTGTTCAATTCGCAGTAATTGCCGGTCAAGCTTTTCGTTGATCTTTTTGTATAGTTCCGTTTTTTCGTCTTCGTCGAAATCGGACAATATTTCCATTAGCATAATACAATTGTCTGCAAATTCATCAATAAAATGTTCTTCAGCTCCCGGCGTTCCGCGTCGGATCTTTGAAACAGCCTGTATAAGTTCCGCACATTCTTCCTGTAATATATCCAGTTGTGCAGCCCTTCCATAAAATGCAATTATACGTGCTGCTTTCTGAATCTGTGATTTAGTCATTGTTATTTCCCCTTTTATTCGTATTCGTAATTATCCATTGATTGACGCGCCACCGCTTCCCGTAACCGGTTGTTTTGGTCGGTCTGCTGTCTTAACTGCTGTCTAAGCTCTGTATTTTCAGTAAAGAGCATTTCAACAGTTTTTTTGCGCTGTTCTTCGTTCCGTTCATATTCTGCAAGCTTAATATAAATCAAGTCACTGACGGAAGGTTGCAACCCTTTAGCCTGTAAGCCTTCCGCATTTTCCTTGACTTCAAAATACGTCCGGTCGTTTGTTAGTCTTCCCGTGTTTATCACTCCTTTTTGAAATATGCGTCCCATTCGCCTTGATTGTAAAGTCCTAATTCTGCCCGTGTTTCTTCAATTTTTTCTTCTGCGTAACGTTTACCGACGAAATAACCCATTAAATAACAGAATAAAGCACCGCCGGCGAATATGAACACCCAAATCATTTTTTATCACACTCTCCAATATTAATTTGAATACGGTCGTTCCATACTTCAAAATCTTTGTACTTGTCGCAATCCTCACACTTGCAGAACAACAAAACCTTTTTACCCATAACAACATAATTGTCTATGATATACTTGTGTTTGCATTTGTTCTTCATACGCCACCGGACAACAGAATATATTGCACCGGTTGCAAATGATAAGAGAATTGAACCAATAATTATTTTAACTATCATCGTTCAACACCGCCGTTTATGATTTTTAAAGCTTCGTCTGCGTATCTCCACTTGCAAGCGTCTGAATTGCAGCTTGTCCCGGCTTCGTTGCATAGTGGAAGCGCTGCACATTTACTGCACGTTTGCGGCGTAAGCTTTGAACCTTTCAACAATGTGTGGATATCTGAAACAGCTTCTTTTAGTAGATCTTTTATTTCTACATTTTCAAGCATAAATTCAATATTATCTGCAAGGAGCTTTGCACCTAAAGCGTTGGCGGCTTCACAATCTATTGTGAGCTGTTCTATTTTATGTTGTAACTGTTCTTCATTCGTCATTTATGCACCTTCTTTTCTTTTCAATGACTTTATAAAGCTCTTTTCGTCTTCAATTCTGACGTTTATTCGTTCAAAGTCTATGCCGTATTCTTTTTCAAGGCTGTTTTTTAAGTCCGTCAAGTATATTGCCTTTCCGAATATTTCCGGCGTATCATATACGCACACCATATCATCAAAAAGCTTTTGTATATACTTTTTGGAGCGTCCGCGCCTAACCTGTACCGTTAGAGCTGCAACAGTCGCATAAACGGCAAATGTAAAAGCGCTATCGTGAAATATTGCATATTCCCTTTTTACGTATTCGTCCTTTGCTGCGTCTGCTATCTGCTTTCGGCATTGCGAACAATTCTTTACTTTCATGTAAAAATATATCTCCTTTTCTCTAAAAGCGTTTTAAATGCGTTTTAAGGCGCCTTTGTTGGTAGGTAGTATAATTATACTACCCACCAAGCAAAAACACGTTCACGGGCTTGTATGTGCTTGTTATAACGATTTTATTACAACTTCTGCACGGGGATATTCACCGTACATCTTTACAACGCCCAATTCACAAACCTGTGAATCATCATAATAGGCTAACCCGTTTAATGCGTCCAAGATCGCCTTTGCTATGTTGTCCGCGTCGGGCTTCTTTGTGTGCATTAATAAACCGGACCGCATTTCCATTTCCTTTTTTTTGCTTGTGCTTTTAGGTATCGGAAAATATGCGGTTATTTCCGCCCTTAACTGTTCGCCCTTTTCAAAGGGTTCATGTCCGCTTTGCTGAAAAGCAAGCCTTACAAGATTTTCATAATTAACCGTTTTTGTTGGGGTGTATGCTTTCGGATAGCCGTTGAAAGTTGAAAACTTTGGACGCCCTTTTCCTATTGGAACACCCGGTATTACTATTTTCATTGTTTACCCCTTAATATAAAAATTTGTTGATAACGCTTTTGTATTCGTCAATATCCGTTGAACTGTCCGGCTGTGTCTGCGTTTCACCGATAGGAAAAAAGCCTTTCCAACCTCTTTCAATGGATTGATTAACAATAGCAACCTTTTCTGTGTCGTCTTTTCCGAGCTTGTCAAGCTTATTCAATGACAATGTCAACGCCCTGTCCGTTAAAGGGTGTTTAATTGCCTTCCGCATTTTGACAAATTCCCTTAAAGCGTCTTGTAATTCTTCGTTATCGGTATAATTTTTTATATTTGCCTGTATTTCGTCTTTTTCGCTTTTTGCTGATACGGTATCCATACCGTATTGATACGGTATGGTAACAACTGTAGCTGTAGCTGTAGCTGTAGCTGTAGCTGTATCTGTAGCTGTATCTGTAGCTGTATCTACAGCTGATACTGTATCTGATACTGTATACTGTAATAAATTATTATTAATATTAATATTATTATATATATAGTCGCTCATAATTTTTTTGAAAAAACCGGATTTAATGTTATCACAAGCCTTTTCTACTGCCTTTCGTAAGTTATCCGACGAACTCCAATTGTATTTACTCCAATTTACAACAAGTATTTCCATTGTTGATTTGTCATACAGAATAACGCCGTGTTGCTTTTCAAGCTTCGTTAAAAGATGTTTTATCTTTTCAACATTATATCCGGTTTCCCTTGACATTTGTTTCATACCGATTTCATAACAGCCGCAAATGTTAGTGTGTGGATTTGTCAGAAGGTACAGAAAAAAATACTTTTCTTCCGGTGTAAATTCATCGTCAATTTTTCTATCCGTCCAGAAGGTAACAGATATATTTCTGTATAATGCCATTAACACACCCCATTTTAAAACGGTACGTCGCCGTCTGAAAGTATTTCTTCAAAGTCACTTAAATTAAATTCCGGTTGCGGTGTCGGTGCTGCTGCTTTCGGTGTTGGCGCCGGTGCTTGCTGCTGCGTTCCGGTGTAAGCTGTTGGAGCTGTTGGAGCTGTTGGCGCTGCTGCGTTATCACTTCCGGACTTATCACCACAAAATTCAACGTTATCTACATAAACGTCTGTTGTATAGTGTGTAACGTCTTCGTGGTTTTTATCTTGATACTTTCCAGATCGTAAAGAGCCTTCAACAACTATCATCTTTCCTTTTGTAAAGTATCTTGAAACAAATTCAGCTGTTTGGCGCCATGCCACACAAGTTAAAAAGTCTGCTTCATATTCGCCTTTGTCGTTTTTGAATCTACGGTTTACTGCGACTGTAAAACGACAACTTGAAATACCGCTTTGTGTCTGTCTTAATTCGGGATCCGCTGTTAAACGTCCTATCAATATTACCTTATTCAATCTTAATTACTCCCTTTTTAATTTTTCAATATCCATTTTTGCGGCGTACATTGTATTAATTATTTGCCGCATTGCTTCTTTAACTATATTAAATTCGTCGTTTGTGTAATCCTTTAACGCTGTGTGATATAATCTAAAAATAGATTTATCGCCTGTTTTGTTTGTGGCTGTTGGCGTAATGCACCTTGAAATGTGCCTGTAAAGGTTGGTAAAATTATTGTTGGCTTTTTCCACATCGGATTTTATAAGTTCACCGGTCAAGGGTTCCACGTCGTTATAAAACAGCGCTTCAACCTTCTTTGCGTCCATAAGGGGGATTAACTCCCTTTTCCGTGCTTCTTTATCCTCTTTCAATAATTTTATTAATTCGTTCATTTCTTCGGGGTTAAACTCTCTAACGACTTTATACGCCTTGTTTACCCTTGAATTATTGTTTACTCTCATTTTTTACACTCCTTTATTCTGACGATAATAATTAACCCATTAAGCTTTCAAAGTCTTCCGCCTGTTCCGGTTCCGGTTCCGGTACCGGTTCCACATCTACAACATTGTCCGGCTGCTGTATCGGTTCCGGTTCGTCTGCTGCTATCTGCTGTTCTGTAAATGTAATTTCGCCGTTGTCCCCTATTACGCCGCCGTCAGCGTCAAACGCCTTTTGCATTTCGATTGACATTAAGCCCCATTTGCTTATTAATTGACGTAACATTGTCTTACAAGCCATGTTGTCAAAATCCTTATACCAAAAGGACGAATATTTCCAAAGTTCATTTTTTGGGACTTTTCCGGCTTCCAGAAGCTTCAACCCTTCTGCACTAAATGCCGGCGAATATGTCGCCGCGTGTGCTATCATTTTATCTTTCGCCCAATACAGCACCTTTTTAAAGCCGTTATGATATTCAAACATTGCATAGTATCCGATTGTCGCAAGGGTTGCGCGTAATTCTTCATTGTCGATATACTGTAATTCTATTTCATCGTCGAACGGATTATAGCGTATTAATTCGCCTTCTTTTATCGGCATTGCGTTTATATGCTTGTATTCACCGGAACGGGTTGCAAGCTGTATATAACCTTTGTAACCTAAAACAAAGGTTGCATTTGTGCAAGCTTCCTGTATTACACGTCCGTTTTTGTCCTTCTTTTCCTTCTGATTGAAGGGGACTAAATAAAACTGTCCGAGCTGTGGCGACGGACTAAGCTTTAAACCTTCACCAAGCAACGCAGCACTTATAATGGTTTTTGGCGTGCAATTCTGTAACGCCGGTGTTGTTGCTACTGCTGACACTATGGACGCAACAAAACGGTTTGCGGTGTTACGATCTTTAAGCGTGCTTGATATCATTTTCTGATAAGGTACCGAATTTATAACCTGTGAAAATGGTAATTGCTTTTCCGCCTGTTCCTGTGTCACTAAACTGTTGTTTACTACCATTTCTTCAAATCTCCTTTACTTGATAACTGCGTATTTAATGCCCTGTTCTTTCATGTAGGCTGCAAGCGCCTTTAGCTTGACACCTGTTGTTTCAACTTCAAACTTTCCTTTGTAAACCTTCTGTGTACTGTCTGACGCTGTTTCTAATGGTGTTTTTTCGCGTTCTGTGCCCTGTACCGGTATACTATCATTGGTAACTGTTGCCGGCTGTTCTGACGCATTTAAACGCTTGTTTTGTTCTGCTTCCGCTGCTGCTAACATTTGCGCTTTTAGCTTTTCCTGTTTTTCCCTTTCGTAAGCTGTCCGCATTTGTGCAGCATATACAGCCGTCTTTGAAAAGTCCTTATGTACTCTGAAAAACTCCGTTACCGATAGCAAATAGGGTTCGTTTGCGTACATTTCGGAAATCTTTTCCAGTCCTTCCACAAGCTCTTTTACAGTTCCCTTGATTTCTGTTATTAAAGTGTCTGTTTTCATCGTCTTGTTACGCCATTTAGGATTTAACACACTGTCAAGGGTTATCCAGTCCGGCGCGTCCAGATTTACAAAAGCTTCGTTAAGCTCTGTATACTTTTCGTTTTCTTCGATTTCGTCAAACACTTTTATCTGCTTGTCAATTGCTGTTATCGGGGCGTCAATCAGCGCCACAACTTCTTTACACTGACTTTCAAGCACGTTATACGGTTCAAGGTATTGTTTTTTAATAGCTTTTCTCTGATCTTCAATTGCTGCTTTAAGCTTATTCAATGCCGCCTTGTCTGCTTTGGCTTCTTTTATGCTGTCAGCTGTAACAACTAAGTTGTTATATTTTTCAAGCTTTGGTTGAAGTTCTGCTTTTAGGGCTTCAAGGTTTGCTATGCTTTGCGGTAAATTGATTTCCGCCGATTGTAATAATAATTCCAATTTTAAAAATCTCCTTTTCAGATATTCGGAAGGATTAACGCCGGCGCTTTGTCCGTCTGCACTAACTTCCAAAACTTATTTTCTTGATTGATTAAGTATGTTATATCGTTTTCAACGTCCTTTCGGTTTATCCTGTAATGCCGGATCGTTACGCGCACTTCACCGTCAACATAATAACGGATATAAGCTTTTAAAATGACGAAATCCCAACCGGTTGCGGCTAATTGGTGTAAACATTGCGCATAATAGCTGTTGGGGATCCTATTTTCCCAATCATTCCATTGCAGCTTGTTTTGTATCGTCGTTGTTTTTATTTCCAGTATGCCGCGTGAACCGTCCGGCGCTATGATTTCACCGTCAAGGGTTGCAAAGATAAAAGGGTATGTGTCGTTCACATAGATGTCAAATTCGTGATAGCTTACTTTGTATTCCGGGTAATCCTGTTTAAAAAGCTCCCTTAAATGCGGTTCCGCAAACTTACCGAACATAACAGCCGGATTTTCTGAAAGGTCCGGTGCTTCTTTGCGCCCTGTTTTCAGCTCCCACAAATCAAGGTTTGTTTGATACTTGTTGACACCCAGAACGGCGCCGGCTTCACTTCCGCCGATACCTTGACATTTTCGGACTTTTAACCATTCTTCCCGGTTTTCAATTTTAATAATCATCGTCCAAGCCCTCTATTGTTTCAACTTCATATTTTGCGCAACATTCGCAGCAATACCACTTTTCACCGGTAAAACCGCTGACTTTGTAAGCTGTATCGCCTGTAAATATTTCGTTTCCACATTCTTCACAAAAATATAATGGTTTAGGCTTTGGAGCTTCCGGGCAATTATAAGCGTGTCCGTTTATGTGTCCGCAAACTTCACATTGATATTTCACGATTTACCGCCCCACACGTATGCGCGTAATAAAAGTCGATTTCTTCCGCCGTCGCCCTTCTTAAAACCCATTCCGGACGATATATTATACTTTCGTCCATTTCTTCCAGTTTTATTGCAATGGCTGCTGCTTTTTCAAACAGCGGAATTTGTCTTGTATCCATTTCGTTCAATCTCCTTTTCAAAAATGATTGTATTAACAATATCCATAACACGTTCACGGACTTTAAAAACCGGTCCGTTTTCGTCCGGGAATGTCAACACGTCTGTGTGTGAACCTCTACCGAATACGCCGCCGATAATATCAATATCAATATTGAAAACAACGCCGCTTTCATAGTCAGTCAGTTTCACGCTTTATCACTCCTTTGTCAATCAGTATTTCAACAGCTTCAATTGCATATTCCCTTATTGCCGGTGCTTGCAGCTGTCCGAAAAACTCCATAGAAAACACACGGGAACCCCTGTATATTATTACTATTTCAGTTATGTTGCCGTCTTCTTTATAACGTGCCTTGTAATATGTATCGCCCATAGTTCAACCCTCTTTTATTGTATTTTGAGCGTTCCGCCACAAAATGACGATATATCAACTTTGAAATAGTCGCATAGTCTTTTGATCTCCTTATACGTTAGGCTTTCGGGGTTCTTCATGCGCCTTGAAAATGTAGCTTTACTACCTCCGATAATAACGCCCATTTGTTCAAATGTCATTTGCCCTTGCATTAGCTTCAAGTTTTCTTTCAATCGGCTAATATCTTTTTGCTTGTCTGTCAAATAAACTTTTGGCATAGTGCGCCCCCTTTTTAAAACGTTAATTGTCCGTCAATCATTCCTTTTTGTTCTGCGTCTTGCTGCATTTTGAATTTTTTAAACTCGTTATACTGTAACCGGTATAAATAAGATTTTCCAAAAATCGCCCACGCTGCTTTTACTACATTTGGTTCATAAGGCTTTATTTTATTAAGATCGTCTATTGCTTTGTAAGAAATTGGACAACCACAACAGCCCGTCCGTGTAAGCCCGTATACTTCGTAAGCGTCAGAAAACTTTATATTATAATATTCTTTGTACCATGCTTTATCATTATCAGAAACATAATAAAGCGGTCGTAAACGATATTGACCGGAACTTGTTTCAGTAAAGCACATTGTTGTGCAATCTTTACGCGGAACGGAACGCATACCGCCTTCATCACGTCTTTCGCCGGTTATTATCATTTCATAACCCTGTTGAATATTATGCGCCGGTTGTTTCTTGCAATAATCGCAGCATTTGGCGCTGATTTTAAAATCCGGCGGAAACTCTTTTATAAAGTCCAACATATATTTACTTGAATTGATAACAAGTTGTATATGTGGGCGTGGATCCCCGGCGCTATTGCAGCAACATAAAAAGTTTATTAAGCTTTCACATTTCGGGAAGCGGTTTCTTAATTCTTCTCTTTTAGCCTGTTTGTCTTCTGCTTCTGCGTATTCGTCCGCAATTGTAAGCGGAACATTTTTCTTTTGCCATTCTTCCAGACCACCGGACATTATTTTTGAAACAAACGGTATTCCATATTTACGGGAAGCGTTTACAATATTGATTTTAGGTCGTATTGTTTCAATATCCACACCATACTTTACCGCCGTATTTTTTACATGATCTTTTGTTGCTTTCATTTCCAGACCTGTGTTAAAGAATACATACTTTACCGGCGATAAATTGAAAAGATTTCGTGTGCGTTCAATCAAATCAATCATAATATCACTGTCAGCGCCCCCGGAATAACTGCAAATTGCGTTCGGGTGTTCAACTAAACGCTTTGCAATAATACTTTGAATAGCTTGAAACTTTTCCGGCGCTTCAAAATCTGCATACGGGGGGCGGTCGGTATATACGCGGCTTCTGTATCCTTCCCCCTTATTCAATTTCTGTTACGCTCCCTTCGTCCGGTGTCGGTTCCGGTGTTGGTTCAACTGCTGCTGTTGGTGTCTGCGTTTCGGATCCGTTCATAAGTTCATCAACCGAAACTTTTAAAACCTTTGCCAGTTGTATTTGTGTGTTCTTTGACGGCTTGTTTTTGCCGCGCTCATAAGCGCAATACGAAGGTTGACTAATGTTGATTAGGCGTGCTAATTCTTCTTGTGTCAACCCCTTCTGTATTCTGAGCGTTTCAAGTCTTTGTGCAAATGTCATAAATTTTATATCACTTTCCTTTCAAACTTCTAATAAAAATTGTGCTAAAGCAATAAAATTTTTATTTTCATCGTTTAAATATAGATTTCCTATTGACTTTCGATTAAATTTAACGTATAATAATGTTGACAAAAGCAATTACACATTAAACAGAATATCGCCAAATAACTAATATAATTAACCGTACGCATTAATTATATTGGTCGCTTTTGTTATGTCAAAAAATATAGGATAGCTATATTATACAGTTAAATTTAAACGATTGCAATACTTAACGATTAAATTTAGCTGTTTGCACAATTGAAAGGTGGTGAATTTATGAATACTTCACAAGAAATTGCTGAAAGAATTAAAATTCGTGCCCGTGAAAAAGGTGTAAAACTCGGTGTTATGCTTTCCGATATCGGTGTATCTGATAGCACGTTGCGTAATATGAAAAATTTGGGTTGTATGCCGTCAATTGAAACACTTATTAAGATTGCTTTATATCTTGAATGTTCCCTTGACGATCTTTGCGGAACTGAGGATATAAAAAATAACGCCGGTTCAAATGTAAGAACCGACGTTATTAAAATGATTAATGGGCTGTCTGATCGTAAGTTGGAGCGCTTACAGGATTTTTTGAAGGGGTTGGAAGTTCCTTCTGAATAAGCCCATGTTTTTCAAGTAGTTCAATAATTTCTTTTACAATATCCTCCCTTTGCATAACTCATATACCCTCTTTTTAGTTTATTAATGTCTCAACTCATTATTCAAAAAAAATACTTGTTCTTTCGGCGTTTGTTAATCTTAATATATCACTTATCTTGTTGGCTTCTGTTGTTTTAAATACACGTTTTCCCGACAATTTAAGGTATAATGATTGTGTCGAAATTCCCATTTTATCGGCTATTACCGTTTTCGGTATGCTGATTTCCTGTATTTTTTCGTTTAACAATACAAGGTTCATAAACCTTTGTTTTTACCTCCTACAATAAAATTTTTGCTATATAAAAGCTGTATTAATATCATATCATAAGTATATGGATTTGTCAACTTTTCAAATTTCACAAAATACTATGTTGTCAGTTGTTTACATTGTTGATATTTATACTTTAAGCATAAATGCAAAAAATTATTACACTAACAAATTAAGAAGGTGATTTACTTTGACTACCGGTCAGAAGGTAAAAGCGTTACGCCTTGAAAAAGGTTGGACGCAAACAGAATTAGCCGAAAAGCTGAATATCACGAAAACTTACATATCACATATAGAAAACGATCGTGATGTACCAATACCAATAATTGAAAAGCTTGCAAAGGTCTTTGATACAACGCCGGCTTATTTAATGGGTTGGGAAAAGAATCCGGAACAAAAACATTATCTTTACCGTTCTGTTGACAATCTTTCAGACGAACAATTTGATAGCCTTATGAATTACTTTGAAAAACTGAAAGACAAATAAAAATCATTCGTTTTGATGTTCGGTGCTGCTTTGTATCAATCCGAGCTGTTCCAATATCTTAACGATATTTTCAATCTTTTCTTCTCTTGTCATTATGTTTTCCCCCTTTGATATTAATATTATAGTACATTATAGTATTCTATCAAGAAGGAAACAAGGTGAAAAGGAGCGTAAAAGGGTGAAAAAGAGTTATACATAAAACCTATAACAGAAAGGGTGTTACTATGAAGGCTCAAAAGTTACCTTCCGGATCGTGGCGCGTTAGAATAATGATAGACGGTAAATCGGTATCGTTTACCGCCGAAACAGAAGACGAAGCCATATACAAAGCAATGGCATATAAAACAGGGCGTGAACGTAAGGAAAAGCCCAACGAAAAAAGTGTAAAGCAATGTGTACATGAATATATTGAAAGTAAAGAAAACTTGCTTTCAATCTCCACTATTAGAGGATATTATATTATATATAACAATGCATTGTCCCTAATCCAGAATATAAGAATATGCGATCTGACAGAAAAGACTTTGCAACAATGGGTTAATGCTAACGCCGCCAACTATTCCGCCAAATCCTTAAAAAATCAATTCGGGCTTGTTACGTCAGCTTTGAAACAGGAAAAAATATATTTAGATTATAATAAAATACTTTTACCAAAAGTTGAAAACAAAGAACCTGTAATACCCGACGAAAAGCAGATAGGGCAAATACTGCGAATTGTGGACGGAACATCGGTTGAAATACCTGTAACAATAGCTGTAACGTTGGGTTTACGTCAATCAGAAATAGCCGGGTTGAAATGGTCGGACTATGACGGCGAATTATTAAATATACATAGTGCTAAAGTTCCCGACAAAAATAATAAATTAGTTTATAAAAATAGTACCAAGTCAAAAGCAAGTAAGCGCAAATTGGAAGTTGAAGGCATATTAAAAGAACGCCTTGACCGCGCCGAACGTAAAAGCGAATTTATTTCCGCATTACTTCCAGAAAGTGTTATACAAACGTTCCATAGCTTATGCGATAAGAACGGCTTACCACGTTTCACAATGCACGCATTGCGCCATGCTTACGCGTCAGAAATGCTTGCAATGGGTGTTCCGGACAAATACGCAATGCAGAGAATGGGACACTCAACGCCGAATATGTTAAAAAAGGTTTATCAGCATTTGTATGAAGACAAACAAAAAGAAATATCAAAAGCTATGTCTGATAAATATAAAAACCTTGTAAATGATAATGATACGGAATAAACGGTATTTGTAATTCGTGTCAATTCCGTGTCAAAATTCGTGTCAAATGGTCGTGTCAAATTCGCTATTTTCCGTATCAAAATTGAAGCGGTATAAATCACAAATGAAACTTTGAGCAAACAAAAAAAGTGCTATATATCGGCAAAAGTCGTTATATAGCACTTTAATTTATAAGCGGACAGAGAGGGATTCGAACCCTATTCAAACAAGCTTAAAACAAGCAATATTACGTTAGTTTTATTTTTCGTGTCAAATTTCGTGTCAAATGCCAAAACAGAAGGCAAATAAAAAGGACGGTTGAATAAATCAAGCCGCCCTTTTTACGTATGTGCATACTCCTGTGCAAATATAGTATATCATAAACCTTGACATTTGTCAAGATAGAAAAAGGGCTGTCCAAAAAGACAGCCGTTTTTTCTGTATACCCATTTTCCATTACACAATAAGTCCAACATAGATATTATATCACATAACTTGACATTTGTCAAGGCAAATTAAGAAGGGCTTTTATATAAGCCCTTCACTCTTTAACTTGTATTTAATCAGCTTCACAAGGTATTCCGGCGGTTTCCTGTTCCCTATCTCCCAATCTTGCAAAGTTCTATACGGGATTTCAAAGTATTCCGCAAAAGCATTTCTTGTCATGCCGCTTGCTGTTCTTAATTCCTTAATTGTCATTGTTCAACATCTCCTTTTCATGTTGGGGGCGTTTCCACCCCCTGTTTGTTTCATTCTGCTGAGATCATCGGCGCCATACTGTAAGCGCCCCACGGTAAGAAGGTTTCCGCGTCCCTGTACTGTGAATGTTTCTTGCTTATTCTAAAGCGTGCTGTTTCGCCGTGGTTGTCGGTTGCTGTAACCGTTGCAGCCGTCCGGGCTGTTATTGTGTATGTTATTACACATTCATTGTTGCAAATGCTGCGTGTGCTGTATGTTCTTCCGATTTCAAACTTTTTCATACTGTTGAACCTCCATTTGTTTTTGTGTGGGGCGGTTGTCCGCCCCTTTTGTTTACTTTGCGTTGTGGGCTGCTGTTGCTATAAATCCCATTATTATATCATGTTTCTGTTTGTCTGTCATGTTGTCCCATTCGGAACCGTAAGCCGTCTTGCAAGCTTCTGTAAGCATTTCAAGCATTTTTTCAAATCCT
>JAEIGA010005866.1_pt1 | contig 18682 bp, 11 predicted proteins | sample 9270691 | NCBI WGS metagenome assembly JAEIGA01 (sample SAMN17057246, study PRJNA624740) | gut metagenome | biome: biome; isolation source: fecal sample | host: Bos grunniens | place: China: Xizang | collected 2019 | reverse complement strand
TTTCGAATTTACGCTTAAACTTCTTGAGGGCGCGTTCAATGTTTTCGCCTTCCTTAACGGGTACTACAATCATTGTGTTTAATTTATTTAGTTATTATATAATATGCTACTGTAAAGCATTCGCGAGTCGGTTGACTCTGGTTTGCAGGGTGCAAAATTACGCATATTTTTTAGTTTGGCAAATTTCGCACACTTATTTTTAGGGGTAAGCTTAATTTTGATAGGTGATATATCCTAATATCGTGGATTTTTGCTTGCCCAGGGGTGCTTTTCTGGCAGTTTACTTAAACTGTTACCTTACTTCGCATGATGATTGTAATAAAACGACCCTCCTTTCTATTGAGAATGTGCGCCATGTGTAGGTTGCGCGGTTTTATGGTGTGAATGATTTACAGTCTGAAAAATGTTCAGATGGTTTAGTTGTTGATTGAGGACTTACTGGATGATGCGGCGTGCGCCGAGGTAGCGCAACTTGTAGTAGGTGTTTGTAGATTTGTCCACCTGAATGCCTGTGCGACTGGCATGCACAAACTTAAATCGGCGGGCAGTGCTATCTACTTCTGTAACAATACCCACATGGCCCACGGTGCGGATGGAATTTTCGCCTCCGAAAAACACGAGGTCGCCACGCTTCAAGTCCTTAATGTTTTCAATCTTTTCGCCCTCCCGACATTGAGAATAAGAAGTGCGTGCAAGGTCGATGCCCTCTTCTTTAAACACATACTTTGTGAATCCAGAGCAGTCAAATCCTTCTGGACTACTTTCGCCCCAACGGTATTTCACGCCGAGGTATTTGAGCGCTGTGTTTATCAAGTTGTCGGCCTTCGCAATGCGCTTTACTTCCTCCAATTCGGGGGATTCATTCATTGCTACCTCTTCGCATTCCACCCCCTCAACACACTTGATAAGCATGCTGTCATTTGCTGTGGGGAGTGCTATGAATCCTACCACAAACAGGGCGATTATGTGACGAAGTTTCTGCATATGAATATTTTAGCGGGTGCAAAGGTACGAATTTATTTTGAATTGACAAAATATGTATTTGGAGGGGCGGGAGAATGCTTGGGAGGGTATAACACACAAATGGCGCCCTTCCTCAATGAACAGGGGGAGAGCGCCATCTGCTAAAATATCAATTTGTCCAAACCTCCAAATACCGTTGTGCCACCTTGACATGGTCATGATGCTTGCGGATGTATTCCATACTGTCGCGCTTGAGTTGCGGAATGCGCTCGGGGTGGAGGGCAATATCCCGCAACGCTTCATACACACTCTGCTCATAGGGCTGCACATTAAAGATGGGGCGGAGCGTATCTTCTTGCGTGAGGGCATAGTGTTCGGGTTCGGCACCGCCCACGACGATAAGTCCGCGCGCCATTGCCTCGAGGGCGTTCATGGCTGGGGTGTAACTGTAAAGCTGGTCGAGAATGACGTCGCTATGGTGCATCAGTTTGACATATTCTGCGAAGGGCACGCTCTCAACTTTTACGATTTCGCAACGGTCGGGGAGTTCCTGTGCTACACGCTCCAGGGCGCGCAACATGATGTCCGTGCCCTTATATTCCGAACGGCTTTTCTGAATACCTATAAAGAAGCGCACGTGCGTGGGTGCCTCGCTTGAAATCGTTACCTCGGCTTGTGTGGCAATGGGGAAGGGAATGTACTGCAACTTCTCCTTATAATAAGGAAGGTATGAGGCATAGTATTCGTAGAGTCCGGCAATGATGCCATCACAATTGTTGGCGATGAATTGATTCAGTTCGCCCTTGGCTCCGCGTAACCAGTCGCGAATCCAAATATCGTTGTCTTCGCTCTCGCGCACCTCATTTCCCATGTTGAAGTCGGAGTAGCGGAATGTGGTGCAGTCCAGCCCTGCCTTTACCCAGTAGTGGTCCATGCCGAAAGCCCCGAGAAACACGCGCTTGTTATGGCGGCGCAGATACTTATAGAAGGGCATCATGCGCTCTGCCTTCAGGGGGAGAAATATGGGGTTGATGAGTTGCACAATGTCGTATCCGCGAAACGTTCGGAACTCCTTAATCAAGTGCCAAAAGTAGCGCAGCGTCTTCATCCGCCCCCAACGGAGGTCGCGGTAGAGGTCGATGTCGCGCGGATAGTTTTTCCACCCGTCGCCATCACTTGCCACGGTTACCTCGTGCCCCAATTGGCGCAATCCTTCTGCCAGCGTGGCGTGCACATTGCTGTAATCACCCAGTAAAAGAATTTTCATTCGCGTCAGGTGGTGGTTAGGCATTTTTTGCTTCTAAATATTCTGCAAAGATGCGCGCAGCTGTTTCTACCATCATGGCGCAAGGGCGCTTCTTGTAGTATTCCGGTGTGCGCACTTCTGCCTGATGAGGCGTAGGTTCCTGCTTGCTGAGGCCGAGAAGTTCGGAGCAAATCAGCGAACCATTCTCCTGGCGGAATTTCTCGGCAAGTTCCTGTACGACCTTGTAGTTGTACGATTTCCCTTCGTTGTCACTACCTTCCGTAGCCCCTGTGTCAAGACCAGCAAGGAGGAAGAGCCCACAGGCTGCCCCACAAGTTTGGCGCATTCTGCCGATGCCGCCGCCAAACGACGCAGCCATCTTAAATGCCTGTTCGTCTGTGAAACCATACAAGTCTGCAAACGCCGCTACTACGGCCTGCGAACAGTTAAACCCACTCTTGAAAAGCGCTACGGCGCGCTCAATTCTTGCTTCGTTAGTCATAGTGTAATCAATTTAATTGGTGCTACAAAGTTAATGATTTGAACGAGAAAAGAGAAATGCTTTTGGAGAAATGCGATGGGCGCACCGCCACCGCTCGTCGTTCACAACTATATATACAACAGAAGTGGGCATTTGCATACCCACTTCTTAACCCTTAAAATAAAGCTGCGGAAAGGACGGGATTCGAACCCGTGATACGCTTTTGACGTATACACGCTTTCCAGGCGTGCCTCTTCAACCACTCGAGCACCTTTCCTTAAAACTGCGTGCAAAGATACAACAAAGAAACGAAAATTATGGGGTTGGAAGGGTGGATTTTCTTGCCAAGTCGTATTCCAGAAAATCAAAATTCGTGAAGAAAAATGAATGTCGGGGGCGACGATCGTGAATTTGCTTTTCGCTCAAAAATGTTGTATCTTTGTGATGGCAATGTGGAGGAAGCCCGAAAACAAAGGGGGGGCTCCACTTTTTTTGTGCAAAAAATGCCCGAATTTGTATGGTAAACGCAAAAAACAATCTCCTTTGGAGTTTAAAAAGTTTGCTTTAGAATTTGATTTTCTCGGGGAATGTTTTTTTGTTATGCACCTTTGAAAGTTAATTTATGTTAAAGTTTTTAGAGTAAAATCCCTGAAAACATCAGAAAAAGTGAATTTTTGCCTGTCTTATTTTTTCGCTATGAGCGGTAAGTCTTGAGTCGTGAGCGATGGGAGGGGCTTTTCCCGTGGTTTTACACCCTTGTGTCTCGCCTTTTGCCCCTTAAAAATATATAAATGTGCCTTCGCTCTTGGTGGTGGCGGTAGGGAATTGTAAATTTGCAGTAATTTTCACGAAAAGTTCCTTGTTGGAAGTGTGCCAGGCACACGAGATACATATATGAGTAAAAAAGTTCGCATCATAGGAAAGGTGCTACTGGGGCTGTTGCTTTTGCCCTTTGTATTGTTTCTGCTTTTGGCCGCTGCGTTGTACATACCTGCCGTGCAGGACTATGCCGTTCGCGAAGCCACCGCTAAACTATCAAGTGCATTGGCAATGGATGTCAGTGTAGACCGCGTGCGCCTTTCGTTCCCTCTTGACTTGGATGTCAAGGGGGTATTGGCGTGTGAAAAGTCTGATACCATTTTGGCTGTAGACTTGTTGCGCGTGAATGTCCCCTTGTTGCCCCTCTTTTCTGGTCGTGCCGATCTCAATGAATTCACGCTGCAAAATGTGCAGGTGGACACGAAGCACTACATTGCCGACACCCGTTTGAGCGGCACTATCGGTAGTCTTACAGCTACGAGCCACGGAGTGGATTTGGCCAAGGAGACCGTGATGCTCGACCTTTCGCACCTGGCAGATACGCGCTTGTGTGTGGCGCTGTCGGACACTGCTGCGCCTGATACGACTACCGCTACGCCCGTAAATTGGTGTATTAATACTCCCAATGTGCGTGTGGAGCGCACTGCCCTTGCCGTGAGTCTTCCTGGCGATTCTATGCGTCTGTTCGTGAACCTGCAGGAGACGCAGCTGACGGAGGGCGTGTTTGACTTGGGACGCGGTTTTTATGGACTTACGCGTCTTGGCGTTGCGGGCTCTTCTGTAGCACTCGGTGCGCCTACGACGGAAGAGTTGCCGGCGCAGTTTGCCCGTTTCCTTTCTGCATCGGCATTGCAGAAGGACAGCCTTTTTGCCTACCTTGCCGATAGTTTGCATGTCACGGTAGATAGTCTTTCGTATGATTCTACTGGGTGCTTGCTTTGTGGAGTGCGTGGCGTGGGTCTGCGTGAGCAGTCGGGTTTGCGCGTGAGCAATCTTTCGGGAACCGTTTATATGGACTCGGTGCAACTGTCGCTTCCTGCATGGCAGTTGTTGACGCCCCATTCGCAACTTTCTGCGGCGGTGCATCTGCCCTGGAGTGCTCTTCAGCCCCAGGGGGTGGCGGTGTTGAGCGCAAGCGTCACGGGGCATCTTGGGAGCGAAGACCTTAAATCCATGATGCGCATGGCGGATGCGGGAGATGCCGAAAATCTCTTGCCCGCAGTACCCGTGCGCTTGGCAGTGGATGCGCACGGGAATATGAGTCACATGCAATTGACGGAATGTAGTGCGCAGTTGGAAAGCATGCTTTCGGTGGATGCCACAGGTGAATTGTTTCACCTGCTTCCAGATTCTACCCAGCAGCAGGTGGAACCTATGGAGGCGGAACTTAATTACCGCGTAGGCGTTCAAAACATAAAGCCTCTCCTGGCGCGTATGGGCATTGCCGATACTACTCTTTGCGTTCCTTCGGGAACTTCCCTTCGCGGACAGGTTTATATGAAGGCCGACGATTATCAAGCTACGGCCTATGTGAAATCGTTGGACGGTACGGTTGCTGTGGATGCAAGTACCAATCTTGCTGCTGAACGCTATGCTGTTTCATTTGTGGCCGACCAATTCCCTTTGTCCGCCTTCTTGCCCTCAATGGATGCCTCTGCCTTCAGTGGTATTCTTATGGCGGATGGTCAGAAGTTTGACCCCACGGCTCCAAAGGCTTTGGCGGATTTGCGTGCACAGGTGGATACCCTTCGTTTGGCAGGGGTTGACTTAAACAACTTGACGCTTTCGGCAAACATTGCCCAGCAGCATTTGGACGCGTGCTTTATGGCTGACAACACCGCAATTCAAGGTGAGGGAGCGATTAAGGGACATTTTGTTGATGGGTACCACATGAATATTGAAGCAGTGCTCGACCGTTGTTCGCTTCAGCAGTTGGCGGGGGCAAAGGCGGATATTGCTGTGGGCTCAATGGTGGACATTTCCTTTGATAGTGACGCGACCTTTGAAACTCTCGCCACACAGGGCAGTTTGTGTTACAACCACTTTGATACGCCCGATAGAAGTGTGATGATGAAAGACATCTTCTTTGATTTTGCCACTAATGTCGACACTACTACTACGCACCTCTCGGCTGGAAATATGACCTTGGCGTTTGGGGCAAAGGGAAATATTACGGCATTAGCCCCCCAGTTGGTGCCCATGACGGATTATTTGTCTATCTGTGCCGAGCGTTTGCGCATTAGTCACGATACGTTGCGCACATTGCTGCCGGGGGTAAATCTTACCCTCCATGCGGGAAATGATAATCCGATGACCAACATCCTCCGTGCAATGGGATATACACTTGATACGGTAGCGGTAAATTTGGCAACATATCCGAATATCGGCCTTACTGGAGATTTCTTGTTGAAGAATTTCCGTTGTGGAGATTTGCAGTTGGACAATGCAACGGCAACACTCTCGCACGACGATGAGGGGATTGATTTGAAAGGACAAATCTTGAATAATGCGCGTCGCAATCCTAATAAGTTCGCATTAGCGTTCCGCAGTTATATTTTGGAAAATAGTGGTGGCGTAGACCTCCAATTTAAGGATGAACATGGCCAAACGGGCTTTGATGTCGGCGTGCGTGCTGATGTGACACACGATGGACTTCGTGCGCAAATCTACCCTCAGCGTCCGAAAATAGCCTTCCGTACTTTTGAGGTCAATCGTGATAACTTTATCTTCCTCGGAAATAATAAGCAGTTAGAAGCCAATGTTCGTCTGCAGGCAGATGATGGTACGGGGCTTCAAGTGTTTAGTGAGAGTGCAGATTCTCTCAACGATATTACTCTGAATGTGCAGAGTCTGAACTTGCGCGAACTCTCTAATGTGATTCCCTATATGCCCAAGATGGGTGGACTTCTTCACGCCGATATTCATATTACGGACAACTATGAGATGATGGCGGCAATGAGCTCGATTACCACCACCGACTTTGAGTTTGAGGGTACTCACCTCGGAAATCTTGGTGCCGATGTGGTATATTTGCCGAAGTCTGCCGAGGAGCATTATGCAAGTGCGTTTATCTCTGTGGATGGTGCCGATGTTATGGAATGTAATGGTACTTACCAGAACACGGCTGAAGGTTATTTTGAAGGCGATGCCTTGTTGAATGGCCTCCCCTTGGCACTTATCAATGGTTTCTTGGTGGGCACCGATGTGCAGCTGAAGGGTGATGTGAATGGTGGCGTGCATATTGCTGGAGAATTGACGGCTCCAAAGGTGAATGGCGAAGTGAGTTTTGCCGATGCGCACATTTATTCATCTGCTTACGGTTTTGACTTTAAGATGGACGAGCACCCCATCCTTTTTGAAGACAGCCGTATGTTGCTCAACGACTTTAAGCTCTATTCGTCGGACAACAATCCGTTGACTGTAAATGGGAAGGTGGATATGAGTGATATGAGTGCGATGAGTTTGGACCTTGCGATGCGTGCAAAGAATTTTGAACTGATAAATACGAAGCGCAAGATCAATTCTATTGTCTACGGAAAGGCTTTTGTGGATTTTGACTGCACTATGCGTGGAGGTCTCGACAATATTGTGGTGCGTGGAGATTTGGATGTCTTGAACCGTACGAATGTTTCGTATGTGTTGAAGGATTCTCCCCTTACTGTGGATGACCAGTTGGAAGGATTGGTGCAGTTCGTAAGTTTTGAAGATACTACCTCCGTTGCTCCGCAGGCAATTCCCACCACAAATATCGACCTAACCCTTAATCTTGGTATCAGTGATGCCGCACATTTTTATTGCGCCCTTTCCGAAGATGGTAAGAGCTATGTGGATGTGCAGGGTGGGGGAGATCTTACACTGCGTATGACGCAACAAGGCGAAATGCGCCTCATGGGACGCCTCACAATTGAGGAGGGCGAAATGAAATATACCCTCCCGATTATTCCGCTTAAGACCTTCAAACTTACACAAGGCAGTTATGTGGAATTTACTGGGGAAATTATGAACCCCACCCTGAATATTCAGGCGAAGGAGCGCATGAAGTCCGTCGTTACTGAGAATGACCAGCAACGCTCTGTGGCATTTGATGTAGGGGTGGCAATTTCCAAGAATTTGGAAAACATGGGGCTTGAATTTACCGTTGAGGCTCCCGAAGATATGGGAATTCAGAACCAACTGACAGCCATGACTCCCGCACAACGCTCAAAGGTGGCGGTGTCATTGATGGCTACGGGGCTATTCCTCGCTGATGGTACGGGCGCAAAGGGCGGTATGCAGGCTGGTTCGGCATTGAGCGCCTTCTTGCAGAGTGAAATCCAGAATATTGCGGGCAGTGCGCTCAAGACAGTGGATATTAATTTCGGCATTGAAAACAGTACGACGCAGACGGGAGCCACAACTACCGACTATTCCTTCCAATTCTCAAAGCGTTTCTTCAACGACCGCTTCGCGATCAATATTGGAGGTAAGGTAAGTACGGGTAATGAAACCGAAAATTCTGCCGCAAGTTTTATTGATAATATCACTCTTGAATATCGTCTGGATAAGGGTGCAACCCGCTATGTGCAAATTTTCTACGACCGCAGTAACTACGACCCCTTGGAGGGTGAACTCGTCAAGATGGGTACGGGTATCGTGTTGCGTAAGAAAACGAACAAATTGGGCGAACTATTTATTTTTAGGTAGGGACTTTGGGGAATCCGACTCCCCTATAGGTAATCCTATGTGATTTAGGAATCCAATATCCCTCCCTTATAACCTCACAAATATTTACATGCGACATCTGACAATTCTTCTCGTTGGTATTCTCACCCTCGGGGCATGTTCTACAACCAAGAACCTGCCCGAGGGGGAGCAGCTCTATACGGGAATTTCTCAAATAACCTTTAAGGATGCCGACATCAAGAAGTCGAAGCGTAAGCAAGAGAAAAATGACTCCGTGGGTGTGATTACGGCTATTGACGACGCTGTGCAGACGGTGGGCAACCTTTTCTCGGGTACAGCTGCAGAAGAAGCTTTCTTACCCGAAGTGCCGGCTGCTCCGTTAACTCCAGAAGAGAAGGCGGCGCAGAAGAAGCGCGAGAAGGAGATTGCGACGCACTTTGCAGGGGTAGAAGAAGAACTGAATGCCGTGTTGAGCTACCCGCCCAATGGCGCTATTTTCGGAAGTTCTTCACTCCGCTCTCCGCTGCAGTTCCGTTTGCGTATTTACAACAGTTGCTACGACTCTCATGGGGGAATCCGCCGCTGGATGTTTAAGCGTTTCGCTTCCGAACCCGTGTTGGTGAGTACGGTGAGCCCAGAAATGCGCACCAAGATTGCGATGAACACCCTGCGCAACTATGGTTATTTCAGCGGAAGTGCACGCTATGAAGTGCAGACTTCCAAGAATCCCAAGAAGGCCAAGATTGCGTACCACATTTCTCCTGGTGAACCCTATTGTTACGACACCATCCGCTACGAGGGTTTCATTCCCGACCTTGATAGCTTGATTCATGACAAGCAGTTGGAAAGTCCGTTGCAGCAGGGTAAGTGTTTCAGCGCACAATCGCTTGTAGCAGAGCAGAGTCGCCTGGAACGCCAATTTCGCGAGAACGGTTATTATTATTATACCGGTAGCAACATCACCTTCTTGGCTGATACTTTGATGCGCAAGAATTATGTGCAGTTGAAGGTCGTGCCGAAGGAAGGACTCTCGCCGATGGTCAACAAGCCCTATTACATTGGAAACTTGTATGTGGCTTTGCGTCGCACGGAGGACGACCGTTTGGATAGTGTGCGTACACTGCGCACTTCAACGGTGCGTTATGGTGGCAAGAAACCCGCAGTGCGTTTTGGCGTACTCCGTAAGTCTGTGGCACATCGTTCGGGCGACCGTTACAGTTTGACGGATCAGGAGAACACCTTTGAGATGTTGGCGCAACTCAATGTGTTTAGCACGGTGGATGTCCGTTATATTCCCCGCGACACTATTGGTCGTGGTGATACACTTGATATTTATGTCAACGCCCTGTTGGATAAGCTTTACGATAGCTCGTTTGAAATGAACGCCACCCTGAAGAGCAACGACCAGATGGGACCAGGTGTGGCATACAGCCTCTCGAAGCGCAATGCGTTTGGTGGTGCGGAGAAGGTAACCTGGAAACTTTTCGGGTCCTACGAATGGCAGTTGGGTGGTGACTCCGAAGCAAGCAATTCGCTGATGGATTCGTATGAAATGGGTACACAGTTGTCCATCGAACTCCCTCGTTTTGTGGCGCCCTTCATTCACCGTCGCCACTTGCGCTTCCCTGCTTCCACGACCCTCTCTATTAATGGCGACTGGCAGAATCGTGCGAAGTTCTTCCAGCGTGCTACGGTGGGGCTTGGGGTGACTTATAAATGGCACAAGTACAGCAATGCGCATCACGAACTGAATGCCTTCAGTTTGGACTACAACAAACTTATCTCTACTACGGCTGCGTTTGATGAGATCCGCAATAACAACCCCGCGTTGTATTTCAGTATGCGCGACCAGTTTGTGCCTTCGGCCTCCTATACCTTTACTTATAACACGGCAGACCATCATCGCAATCCTATATGGTTGCAGGTGTCGATAAAGGAAGCAGGTAACCTTACTTCGGCAATTTATGCCGCAATGGGAAAGGGATTTAATACGAAGGACAAGGAACTTTTCAACAATCCCTTTGCACAATATATTAAGGCAACAGCAGAGTTCCACAACCATATCAAAATCAACAACCGCATGAAGTTTGCCTACCGCTTCTTCGGTGGAGTGATTTACAGTTTTGGTAACAGCACAACAGCACCTTATGCCGACCAATTTTATGCCGGTGGTGCCAACAGTATTCGTGGCTTTACGGTGCGTGCCGTAGGTCCAGGTTCTTACCGCAGTCCCAATGTGAAGTACGCCTATATGGACCAAACGGGGGACATTAAGTTGGAAATAAATGCCGAACTCCGTGCGCGCCTTTTTGGCGACCTTCATGGAGCCGTGTTTGTGGATGCCGGAAATGTGTGGTTGATGCGCAAGGACGAACTGCGCCCAGGAGCAGAATTTAGCAAGGCCTCGTTTGATAATGTAGCCGTGGGCACAGGTCTTGGTTTGCGTTACGACCTTGACTTCCTCGTGTTGCGTTTTGATGTAGGTATGGCGTTGCACGCACCCTACGAAACGGGCAAATCGGGATGGTACAATATTCCCAAATTCGCCGATGGAATCGCCTATAATTTCGCAATCGGCTATCCGTTCTAAGGCAAAAACATAGCGTAACCGCACTTGTGCTTACGGGGTTGGACGTGCTGAAAACAATTTCGGACATATTTGAAAATAAGTGCCGAATTGTTTGAAATAAGTGCCGAATCGTTTTTACAACTTCAGACAGCGTTTTTAGCCGCTCCTACGCCCACCGGATTTCACCGCACAGCATGAAAATTTTATCACTATTATATTTATGAAGAAAACACTGATTCTCCTCCTCTGCCTCATCGCAGGCTTGGGAACCGCACATGCCGACGAGGGTATGTGGCTCTTGAAACTTATGAAGGAACAGCACCTTGCGGATTCCTTGAAGAAGGCTGGCTTGAAGCTAAAGCCTGCAGAATTATACTCTGAAACAGGTTCGTCGCTCCGTGAGTGTGTCGGCATTTTCGGCAACGGTTGCACGGGTGAAATCGTTTCGGGAGAAGGTCTCGTACTTACGAACAACCACTGCGGATTTAGTTATGTGCACGCCATGAGTACGATGGAGCACAACTACCTTCAAGACGGTTACTTCGCAAAGAATCGTGGTGAAGAACTTTCCGTGCCCGACCTCGACTTTACCTTCGTTATCCGTGTGGTAGATGTAACCGCCGAGGTGGATTCTGCTGCGTTGGCAAAGGGTGCTGATGTGTATACGGCGCAAAGTCAGAGCTTCTTGATCCCCCTTTCTGAGGAACTCTTTGCACAGAGCGACCTCAAGGATAAGGTTGGAATGGGCGTTCGCATTGTTCCTTATTTCGGTGGTAATCGCTTTTTTATGTTCTACGAACAGGCGTTCCCCGATGTGCGCCTTGTGGTAAACCCTCCCCAGAACATTGCGCAGTTTGGCTTTAACCAGGACAACTGGCTCTGGCCTCGTCACAACGCTGACTTTGCCATGTTCCGCGTTTACGCTGATGCCGACGGCAATCCCGCACCTTACAGCAAGGAAAACCAACCCTTGCGCACCAAGAAGTTCCTCCCTATCTCGCTTAAGGGAGTGAAGGAAGGCGATTACACCATGATTATGGGCTTCCCCGGACGCACGAGCCGCTACCTCACGGCTTCAGAAGTGGCGCTCCGCACGCAGAGTCAGAATTTCCCCATCAATCTTGCCGGCGAGGCGCAACTCAACTTCATGAAGGCGTTGATGGACCGCGACAGTGTGGCAAATCTCAAATTTGCCGACGATTACATGAGCCTTGGTAATGTGGTGAAAAACTATGGCGGTATGAACGAGAGTGTGAAGAAGACTGGTTTGATGGGCATCAAGGCTAACGAAGAAAAGGCGTTCAGAGAATTTGCTGCCAAGAGCGGTAAACCTGAATACATTACGATTATCGGTCGCATAGATTCGCTTGTGACGGCTGTAAAGGATTCGCTCCACGATTATTTCTTGGCAAATTATACTTTTGGTGCCATGAATTTCCATGTGCGCCCCACTGTGGTGGAGAACTATCTTGAAGCACTTGATTCAGACAGCACAGCGCTTCTTGCTGAAGCCGCAGAAGCCTTGCGCACTGCTCAAAAGGATGTGGCACAGGTAGACCTTGACTTCGACCGCGCCACGGTGGAACTCCTTATTCCTTATTGGGAAAAGTACAACCGCCTTGGATTGACGCCTTTTGCGGAGGAAGTAAATATCCGCGATTTCATCGGGGAAATTTATACCAAGAGCCTCTTCCGTTCATCCGATGCACTTGAGGCTTTCTTGGCTGCGCCTTCGGCTGATGTGCTTAAGAGCGATCCTCTTTACTGCTTCTGGAACGGACTTTCGCAGTTTAGAAAGAACCACTTCAGCGACGCACTCAATAATTATAATGTGAAGCGTGCCGAACTCGACAAGATTTACACGCGTGGCCTTTGCGAAATGTATGATTGGTCAAAGGCTCCCGACGCCAACTTTACGCTACGTATGACTTACGGACATGTCAAGGGCTATTCGCCTCGCGATGCCGTGCAATACGATTGGAACACAGTGCTTGACGGTATGTTGGAAAAGGAAAACCCCAAGGATCCCGACTATGTGATGAATGAGGAGCTCCGCAAGTATTACATTTCAGGAAACTACGGCGGCTATGCACGCAAGGATGGAAAGCTTCCCACTTGCTTCCTTTCAAACAACGACATCACCGGGGGTAATTCAGGTTCTCCCGTCATGAATGCGAAGGGCGAACTTGTGGGTATCGCTTTCGACGGAAATATTGAAAGTCTCTCAAGCGACCTCCGCTTCAATCCCGAACTTCAGCGCTGCATTAATGTAGATATTCGCTATGTCCTCTTCCTTATTGACACCTTTGGTGGTAGTAAGTATGTATTGGACGAAATGGATATTCGCAAGTAAGCATTTTGAAACATAAACTTCGGATGTTACACACCGTAATGCCGAAGTGCCTAAAATTATCTCCCTTTTATTTTAAATTAAGTGCCGATTGTTTTAAAATAGGAGGGAGATAATTTTTTGTATGTCCGTTGTGGCTTCGTTTCTGCTGGGTTTAGGGGGTAAAAAGGTGCTTGTACCTCTGAGAATATCCCTGAAAAAACTGCAAAATGAAAGCGTAAGTCAAAAAAATAGGGGGTAGGGGTGAAATTTTTCTTGATTTTGGTTTCTTAGTGTAAAATGTTTTCTAATTTTGCCTCACGACACAACACTAAACTATACGACAAATGACAATGACTTTCTGCCTCATCAACCTATTTGCGATTATAATCTGCTCTTGATTCAAGGGGAGCGCATCGCTCGTTGTGCGATAGGCAGAAAAAAGGCGGTCTTCCTCTTTGAAACAGAGAGTGGAGGCCGTCTTTTTATTTTACTCGAAACAAGACAAACCCTATAACTCATTATGGCGGACAGACTTTATATCTTTGACACCACGCTTCGCGATGGCGAACAAGTGCCAGGGTGTCAGTTGAACACAGTGGAGAAAATTCAGGTTGCCAAGCAGCTTGAAGCCCTTGGCGTGGATGTAATTGAAGCAGGTTTCCCCGTTTCAAGCCCCGGCGATTTCAACAGTGTGATTGAAATTTCAAAGGCAGTGACTTGGCCCACGATTTGTGCCTTGACGCGTGCCGTGGAAAAGGATATTGATATTGCCGCAGAGGCACTTGCGCACGCCAAGCGCAAGCGTATTCATACGGGTATCGGTACGAGCGACCTCCATATTAAATATAAGTTCAACTCCAACCGCGAAGAAATCATCGAGCGTGCCGTGGCGGCGGTAAAATATGCCCGTCGCTATACCGACGATGTGGAATTCTACGCAGAGGATGCCGGTCGTACGGATAATGAATACCTTGCTCGCGTGATTGAAGCCGTTATCAATGCCGGAGCGTCGGTGGTAAATATCCCCGACACTACGGGATATTGCCTTCCTCACGAGTACGGTCAGAAGATTAAGTACCTCGTGGATAATGTTAGCAACATCGACCGCGCCATTATCTCAACCCATTGCCACAACGACTTGGGTATGGCTACGGCATGCACACTTGAGGGCGTGATTAACGGCGCCCGTCAGGTGGAAGTGACGATAAATGGTATCGGTGAGCGTGCGGGTAACACGAGTGCGGAAGAAATTGCGATGATTCTCAAGTGCCACCGCGAATTGAACATTAACACGAACATCAATACGCATAAGATTTGTGCGACAAGCCGCCTCATTTCTTCTTTGATGAATATGCCGGTTCAGCCCAACAAGGCTATTGTGGGTAGAAACGCCTTTGCACACTCCTCAGGCATACATCAGGACGGTATTCTCAAGAATGTGGAAACCTATGAGATTATCAGTCCCAAGGATGTGGGCGTGGACGACAACTCAATCATTCTTACCGCGCGCTCGGGTCATGCTGCGTTGAAGCACCGTTTAGAAGTGCTCGGCGTAGAGGTGGATGATGATAAGTTGAACAAGATTTATGAAAACTTCCTCGCACTTGCCGACAGCAAGAAGGAAGTGACCGACGACGATGTCTTGGTGCTTGCTGGTCAGGAGCGCACCCGTTCGCAGGCTATCAAACTCGATTACCTCCAGGTTACGAGTGGCCAGGGCGTTCGCCCCGTTGCAGCTGTCACTATCGACATTGCGGGTGAGAAATTCTCAAGTGCTGCCGACGGTAACGGTCCTGTGGACGCCGCCATCAATGCTATTCGTAACATCATCCGACGTCAGGTGACCGTGAAGGAATTTACGATTCAGGCCAACAGTCGCGGGTCGAACGACATCGGTAAGGTGCACATGCAGGTGGAATATAACGGCCACATTTACTACGGCTTTGGCGCCAACACCGACATTATTGTTGCGAGTGCCGAGGCTTATGTGGATTGTATCAATAAGTTTAAGAAGTAACCCTATAGTATCTATAGTTCCTATAGTCCCTATAGAAAGAATCTCCCCATGAACACCCTCTTCGACAAAATTTGGGACGCCCATGTCGTACAGCAGGTCGCCGATGGCCCCACTCAATTATATATAGACCGACTCTATTGCCACGAAGTGACGAGTCCGCAGGCTTTTGACGGACTCCGTGCGCGCGGCTTGCGACCTTATCGCCCCGGGCAGATATTCTGTATGCCCGACCACAATACGCCGACGCACGATCAGGACAAACCGATAGAAGACCCCGTGTCTCGCAAACAAGTAGATGCCTTGACGTGCAACGCAGAAGAGTTTGGATTGACTCACTTTGGCATGCTACATCCCAACAACGGCATTATCCACGTCGTAGGTCCCGAACAGGGACTTTCACTTCCGGGTATGACCATCGTGTGTGGCGATTCGCACACCTCTACACACGGTGCCGTGGGCGCAGTTGCCTTTGGAATCGGAACTTCTGAAGTTGAAATGGTGCTCGCTTCGCAATGTATTCTTCAGGCAAAGCCGAAGTCGATGCGCATTACGGTGAATGGTCAATTGGGTAGGGGAGTGACGGCAAAAGATATGGCGCTCTACATCATGAGTAAGATTACCACGAGTGGCGCCACGGGATATTTTGTAGAATATGCGGGCGAGGCGGTTACTTCGCTCTCCATGGAGGGGCGCTTGACACTTTGCAATTTGTCGATAGAGATGGGTGCGCGTGGCGGATTCGTTGCTCCTGACGCCGTAACCTTTGAATATCTCAAAAATCGCCCCTATGCTCCGAAGGGACAGGTGTGGGACGATGCCGTGGCAAGATGGAAGACGCTTTGTAGCGGACCTGATGCCGTCTTTGACAAAGAAGTGACCTTCGATGCGGCGGATATTCAGCCGATGATTACTTACGGCACCAACCCCGGCATGGGAATCGGAATTACGGAACGCATTCCGTCGCCCCAAAATGAGTCGGAGCAGAAAGCGCTCGACTATATGCAGTTTGAGGCAGGCACTTCGTTGATTGGACAACAGGTGGATTATGTGTTCCTCGGCGCTTGCACTAACGGACGCCTGGAAGATTTCCGCGCCTTCGCCTCAATCGTGAAGGGCCGACAGAAGGCGGAGCATGTCGTAGCGTGGCTCGTGCCCGGAAGTTGGAAAGTGGTAGAACAACTAAAGGCAGAGGGCATCGATAAAGTGCTTGAAGCGGCAGGATTCGCCATTCGCCAGCCCGGATGTTCGGCGTGCTTGGGCATGAACGACGATAAAGTTCCCGCTGGTAAGTTGGTCGTGTCAACAAGTAATCGTAATTTTGAAGGGCGTCAAGGTCCCGGCGCTCGCACTTGCCTTGCATCGCCCCTTATGGCAGCAGCTGCGGCAGTTGCGGGGATGATTGTAGACCCCAGAACTTTGATGCCTTAAACCTCCTCCCTATGAAACAGAAGTTTGACATAATTCATAGCACCTGCGTGCCCCTTCCGCTCGACAATGTGGATACCGATCAGATTATCCCCGCACGCTTTTTGAAGGCAACGGACAAGAAGGGCTTTGGGGAGAACCTTTTTCGCGACTGGCGCTATAATCCCGACGGTTCAAAGCGTGATTTTGTGCTCAACGACCCTACTTATGGCGGCGAAATCTTGGTGGCGGGCAAAAACTTCGGTTGCGGTTCGAGCCGTGAGCACGCTGCGTGGGCGATTGCGGGATATGGTTTCCGCGTCGTGGTGAGCAGTTTTTTTGCCGACATACATAAGCAAAACGAACTCAACAACTTTGTGCTCCCCGTCGTAGTGAGTGAAGATTTTCTCCGAGAAATCTTTGCCACCATCGCGGAGCATCCCAAGGCAATGCTGACCATTGATGTGCCCAACCAAATGATTACGAACGACACTACGGGGCGCAGTGAGCAGTTTGAACTTAACGGTTACAAGAAGTATTGCCTGATGAACGCCTACGATGATATTGACTTCTTGCTCGCTAACCGCGACAAGATTGAGGCATTTGAAAATGCCCAATCGGCAAAGTAGAAAAACTATATCCGATGTGCGAAAAACTATCTCGGACTTAGTTTGAATTAAGTCCGAGATAATTTTAATTATCTCCCAGATAGTTTTTGGAAGGAGGAAACCCAGAGGAAATAATTCTCAAATCCCTATCCCTTCTCCAAACTTAACCCCTCTTATCCCTTAAATTCAGTCTAATTTATGAAACTAAATATTGCCGTACTCCCAGGTGATGGCATCGGTCCCGAGATTTCCGTGCAAGGCGTCGCAGTGCTTGAAGCCATTGCGGCGAAGTTTGGTCACGAACTGACCTTGACCGAAGCCCTTGTGGGTGGTGCTGCCATCGATGCCGTTGGTGATCCGTTCCCCGAGGAAACGTATCAGATTTGTAAGGCAGCCGACGCGGTGTTGTTCTCATCCGTGGGCGACTTAAAGTTTGATAATGATCCCAATGCCAAGGTGCGCCCCGAGCAAGGACTGTTGGCGATGCGCAAGAAGCTTGGGCTGTTTGCCAACATCCGACCTAGTGAGACGTTTGACTGCTTGGTGCACAAATCTCCCTTGCGTAAGGACTTGGTAAGCGGAGCGGATTTCATCTGCATCCGCGAACTTACGGGTGGCATGTATTTCGGGGAGAAGAAAGAGGGGGACGACCTCGCTTACGACACGTGTATTTACACGCGTCAGGAAGTTGAGCGCATCCTTCACGTAGCTTATGCCTACGCTATGCGTCGCCGTCGTCACGTAACGGTAGTTGATAAAGCGAATGTCTTGGCTTCTTCACGCTTGTGGAGAAAGGTGGCGCAGGAGGTGGCAAAGCAGTACCCCGAAGTGTCGACGGAATACATGTATGTAGATAACGCCGCGATGCGTATGATACAGGAACCCAAGTATTTCGATGTGATGGTCACCGAGAATACTTTTGGCGACATCCTTACGGACGAGGCTTCATGCATAACGGGTTCTATGGGCTTGCTTCCCTCCGCCTCTACGGGCGAAAGCACTCCTGTTTTTGAACCCATCCATGGCAGTTGGCCGCAAGCAAAGGGTAAGAACATCGCCAACCCACTTGCGCAAATCCTTTCCGTAGCCATGCTCCTCGAGCACTTTAACCTTCAAGTCGAAGCCCAACTCGTGCGTCGCGCCGTCACTGCCAGCCTTGACGCCAATGTGCGTACGCCCGAAATTCAGGTAGAGGGTGCTCCGCATTACGGAACAAAGGAAGTTGGTAAGTGGATTGTGGAGTGGATTAAGCAGCATGAAATGTAGTAAACAAGTTAATAGGTACAAGTAGACAAAAAGGTTTGCGAGTTAAACGATTGTCATGTACCGCACGGCAGTTGTACTCTGTTCTCTGTACTCTAAAATATTATGCCCATCCTCTTCTCCTCCCCCATATTCGGCCCCATCAAAAGCCGTCGCCTCGGCATTTCATTAGGTATAAACCTGATGCCTGCCGATGGAAAACTCTGCACGTTCGACTGCATTTATTGCAAGTGCGGACTCAATGCTGATTGTCGCACGCAGACGAAGCGCCCTGCGCGTGAGGTGGTGCGCAATGCCTTAGAAGCGCAACTCCAAAAG
>JAEIGA010005865.1_pt1 | contig 18683 bp, 14 predicted proteins | sample 9270691 | NCBI WGS metagenome assembly JAEIGA01 (sample SAMN17057246, study PRJNA624740) | gut metagenome | biome: biome; isolation source: fecal sample | host: Bos grunniens | place: China: Xizang | collected 2019 | reverse complement strand
GTCAATAATGTCGTTATCAACCGCTGTCGCAAGCCTGCCGATGCCGATATCTTGGTGCCGGGCGACACCATCTCTCTGATAGGTACTACCTCGAGCCGTATCCCTTATGAGGATATCGATAAGAACGAGGTTACCCCCGATGAGGTCGATGTGTTGCTGCGTGAGGGCTCGATGCTTGCTCCTGTGCTTGCGAATACACGTATCCTGCGTGCATATTCGGGTGTTCGTCCTTTGGTGGCTGCCGACAACGATCCTTCGGGCAGAAGCATCAGTCGCGGTATCGTATGCCTTGACCACGCCGAGCGTGATGGTCTGGAGGGCTTTATCACCATTACGGGTGGTAAGCTGATGACCTATCGTCTTATGGCAGAGTGGGCAACCGATATGGCTTGTCGCAAATTGGGCAGCAAGGCTCAGTGTCTGACAGCCAAGACTCCACTCCCCGGCTCTGAGGCTAAGGCAGAGAATCCTAAACGTAAGCATATCATCGAACTCAGTACCGAGCAGAAGGCTGCCGAGGGCAGACACGGTACAATGAGCCGCTATATCCCTTCGCACAATGCCAACGATGATGCTCTCGTTTGTGAGTGCGAGCAGGTCTCTGTGGGTGAGATAAACTATGCGATAGATAATCTCCACGTTCACAACCTTGTCAACCTTCGTCGCCGCACCCGTATGGGTATGGGCACGTGTCAGGGCGAGTTGTGTGCCTGCCGTGCTGCGGGCTTGCTGGGCAAAGCCAGCAGTTGTGCCGACCGTACGTTGAGCGACTTGGCGTCGTTCTTAGGTGAGCGATGGAGGGGTATGTACCCTGTAGCGTGGGGTGAGACTCTTGTGGAGAATCAGTTCACTTCGTGGCTCTACAATGGCGTGTGCGGCATCAATCAGATGGTTGAAAAGAGAGATGTAACTCAAAATAAGGACTAATTATGAAGTACGAAACTATAATCATTGGCGGAGGCTTGAGTGGTCTTTTGAGTGGTATCTCGCTTGCTGAGCGAGGTCATAAGGTGGCTATTATCTCTGCAGGTCAGAGTGCTTTGCACTTCAGCTCGGGCTCTTTCGAGTTGTTTGCTTCGGCAGAGAATCCTTTGCAGGGCATTGCGGCATTGCCCGAGGAGCATCCCTATCGTAAGATTGGTTTAGAGGCTGTCGAGCACTATGCCGACGCTGTGAAAGATATTTTTGCTCGTGCCGGTGTCAGGTGTTCGGGCGACAAGAGTCGTAATCACTACCGCATCACTCCTATCGGAATGATTAAGTCGGCGTGGCTTACGCTTGATGACTATGCAACCTTCGACAGCGAGACTGAGCTTCCCTGGCGACGTGTTGCACTTGTCAATTTCGACGGTTATATCGATTTCTATCCCAAGTTCCTTGAGAGTTGCTTCACGAAGCGAGGTGTCAACTGCGAGACTTTCAACCTCTCGCTTGAGGAGTTTGAGCATCTGCGTGAGAGCTCTACCGAGATGCGTGCTACCAATATCGCACGTGTTATGACGGGCGATATGCTCTCTAAGATAGCTCAGGAGCTCAAGGGTAAGATTGGCGATGCTGAGGCACTCTTTATGCCGGCTGTCTTTGGCTTGTTCGACGATGAGGCTGTTGCCACTCTGCGTTCTATGGTACGCGTACCTCTCTATTTCATCCCTACTATGCCTGCCTCTGTTCCTGGTGTGCGTACACAGCTTCAGCTGAAGAACTATTTCCAGAAGCTGGGCGGTCTTTATCTCTTGGGTGACAATGTTACGGGAGGTGTTATGGAGAACGGACGACTGAAGTCTATCTCTACAATTAACCACGGCGATATGGAGTTAGAGGCTGACAACTTCATCTTGGCTACGGGCAGCTTCTTCAGCCACGGTATCATAGCGAGTCAGGATAGTATCTACGAGCCAATCTTTGGATTGGATGTCGTAGCCGATCCTCATCGCTCACAGTGGTACAATCAGGATTTATATGCCCACCAGTCCTATATGGGTTACGGCGTTAGGAGTGATAAGCAGCTGCGTTGTCAGATTGGAGGCAAGGTGGTTGAGAACCTCTACGCTGTTGGCTCAATCTTAGCGTCACAGAATGCAATCGAGGAGGGTACAGGTGGCGGTGTGGCCATCACCACAGCTCTCTTTGCAGCCGACAAAATCATTAACGCTTAAATTTGTCGAGGAAAATGAATTACCAGAAGAGTAACATATCGAGCAACAACTTCGAGCAGTGCATCAAGTGTACTATTTGTACTGTCTATTGCCCTGTTACGGCGGTCAACCCTAAGTATCCGGGACCTAAGCAGGCAGGACCTGATGGCGAGCGTTATCGTTTGAAGAAGCCTCTCTTCTATGATGAGGCATTGAAATATTGTTTGAATTGTAAGCGATGTGAGGTCGCTTGTCCATCCAATGTGAAGATTGGCGACATCATCCAGCTCGCACGTCTCAAGTATAGCAAGAAACGCCCTGGTTTGCGTGAGCAGATTTTGGCAAACACCGACTTTATGGGTAGCTTGGCAACCACTTTTGCCCCTATTGTGAATACAACCGTCAAGCTGCAGCCCGTGAAGAAGATTATGGATTGGACACTGAAGATTGACTCTCACCGTACCTTCCCTAAGTATGCCTCACAGCGTTTCACCACCTGGTTCAAGCGTCACGCTGCAAAGCGTCAGGCTGAGTTACCTCATCAGGTGACCTACTTCCACGGTTGCTATGCCAACTATAACTATCCGCAGCTCGGTAAGGATCTCGTTACCGTGCTCAATGCTGTTGGCTATGGTGTAAACCTTATGGATAAGGAGCGTTGCTGTGGTGTGGCAAAGATTTCCAATGGTCTGGTCAAGCAGGCTTCGCGTGATGCTAAACGCAATCTGGAGGAGGTACGTCGCTCTGTTGCCGAGAATCGTGAGGTTATAGCTACCTCAACGACCTGTACCTTCACCCTGCGTGACGAGTACCACCACATCCTCGGTCTTGACAATAGCGATGTCCGCGACCAGATTAACCTCGCAACACGCTTTCTGTTCCGTCTCGTCGAGGAGGGTAAGATTAAGTTGGCTTTTCGTGAGGACTTCAAGATGCGTGCCGCTTATCACACCCCTTGCCATATGGAGAAGCTCGGTTGGGGCATCTATTCCACCTCGCTTATGCGTATGATTCCGGGGCTGGAGCTTCTTATGCTCGACTCTATCTGTTGCGGTATAGCCGGCACCTATGGCTTCAAGCGTGAGAACTATAAGTATTCGCAGGCTATCGGAGCACCACTTTTTAAGCAGATTGCCGATTTGGGTGTCGATGTCGTGGCGTGCGATTGCGAGACTTGTAAGTGGCAGATTGAGATGTCTACGGGTGTCAAGGTTGAGAATCCTATCTCTATCCTGGCTCAGGCGTTGGACATCGAGCGTACTAAAGCATTGAATAACATTAAGTAATACCATTAAATAATTATTAACCTAACAAAAAAGCTTATGGCAAATTTCTTGACACCTCCGGCATATAAGCCGGAACGTACAGATGCCAAGGTGAATTCCGACTATTGGGCAAAGCGTTTGCAAGTCTTCATCGGTATTTTCATTGGTTATGCTGGCTTCTACCTTGTCAGAAAGAACTTCTCGATGGCTATCCCCGAGATGGCTCCATTCGGCTTTGAGAAGGGTGAGTTGGGTATCGTTCTCTCGATGAACGCTATCGCTTACGCACTCTCTAAGTTCTTGATGGGTAGTGTATCAGACCGTAGCAACGCACGTGTGTTCCTGCCTTTGGGTTTGGTCCTTGCGTCTGTTGCTATGATGTTTATGATGGTGCCTGTTGTAGCGTTTGGTCCCGAGCATAAGATTTGGGCTATCGCTCTTATGGCAGTGCTGAACTTCCTGATTGGATGGTTTGGCGGTATGGGATGGCCTCCTTGTGGTCGTGTTATGACCCACTGGTTCTCAGTTAAGGAGCGTGGTACCTGGATGGCTATCTGGAACTGTGCTCACAACGTCGGTGGAGCTCTCATCGGTCCTATGGCAGCCTATGGTGCTATCTGGTTCGGTAGCTGGTTCTTCGGACAGAATGCTGAGTACTATTTCTTGGTTGGTACCTATGTATTCCCATCTGTTGTAGCTATCTTCGTGGCTCTGTTGTCTTACATTCTCATCCGTGACACACCTCAGTCTTGTGGTCTGCCATCTGTTGAGAAGTGGCGTAATGACTACCCACAGAACTATTCAGAGAAGTCGGAGACCGTCCTCTCTACAAAGGAGATTTTCTTCAAGTATGTCCTCAACAACAAGCTCTTGTGGTATATCGCTATTGCCAACGCATTCGTATATATGATTCGCTACGGATGTCTGGATTGGGCACCTACCTTGCTCAAGGAGCAGTATAGTTTCGATATCAAGGAGGCTGGCTGGGCTTACTTCGCTTATGAGGCAGCTGCTATCCCAGGTACTCTTATCTGTGGCTGGCTCTCGGATGTTGTCTTCAAGGGCCGTCGTGCATTGCCTACCGCTATCTTTATGGTTATCGTAGCCTTCGCACTCGGATTGTATTGGTACGCCTCTACTACAGCACACTTCACTCTGGCTATGGTATCGCTCATCGCTATTGGTTTCTTCATCTACGGTCCTGTTATGCTCATCGGTGTTCAGGCGTTGGATTTGGCTCCAAAGAATGCAGCGGGTACGGCAGCTGGTTTGACAGGTTTCTTCGGTTACTTCTTCGGAACAGCTCTGTTGGCAAATATGCTTATCGGTTTTGTTGCTGAGCACGCCGGTTGGGACTGGACCTTCATTTTGCTGTTGGGTGCTTGTGTTTTGTCAGTGCTCTTTATGGCTCTTACTTTCAAGGCAGAGAAGTATCTTGCTCAAAAGAAATAACATATAACAAAATACTTATTTTTTTAACCTAATATTTTAATAATTGTATGAAAACTAAAAATCTTTTGCAGACAATTGCAATGTCATTGGTTTCATTCGTTATGGTTTTCGCTCTCATCGCTTGTGAGAAGCAGGATGTAACCAATATCGATCGTGATGCAGCAAGCATCGAGACTAAGCACATCTCTCCAGAGATGGCTCAGGTTCGCGACTATGTGCCCGATATGGCAGTAGTAGCACACCGTGGTTCAGTGTTCTGGGTACCAGAGGAGACCGAGGCTGCTTGGCGTTGGGCTCGTGAGATTGGTGCTGACTATTTGGAGTCAGACCTCCAGTGCTCTAAGGATGGTGTTATCTTGGCTAACCACGATGACAACCTGAAGCGTACTACCAACATCGAGAACGTATTTGGCGAGACAGTACCTGAGACTCGTGTTCAGTTCTATATGGATCACGCTGGTATGACTAAGGCACAGGCTGAGGCACAGGTTAAGGCTGACCGTTTGAGCTTCACCCCATTCTACACTAAGTCTTATTTCTACGAGGAGTTGATGATGCTCGACGCAGGTACTTGGTTCAACGAGGATATGCCTGAGCAGGCTCGCGAGGCTTTCTCTACTCAGAAGCAGTATGTATCTTCTTTGGAGGATCAGATTATGTACGCTGAGGGTAAGATGCTTAAGCGTGATGCTAATGGTGACCGTGTTTACACTTTGACAGGTACTTGGGATCCAGCTAACCCACACACTTGCCTTAAGTATGAGTTTGAGTATGTAGACGACCCACAGGATACAGGCCACCGCCCAGGTATCTACCTCGAGTTCAAGGAGTCTTGGTTGAACCCATCTAACTTCGAGCAGATGGTATACGACGAGTTGGACCGCCTTGGTTGGAACGTAATCACAGCTCCTGAGGCTGACAATGCACCTTTCTATGTAGACGGTAAGGTTAACGTAGGTAACACTAACGGTAAGGTTATCCTTCAGACCTTCTCTTGGGAGTCTTTGCGTCGCTCTGCTGAGCTCTATAAGGGTCAGATTCCTATGTGCTTCCTCTTGTGGCACGATCAGATTACCCCAACTCAGTACGCATCATACATCGACATCGCTGTTGACAACCTCGCACACATCATTGGCCCTTCTATCGCAGGTGCACCTAACAACTACTTCGAGATGAATGCTCCTTGGATGCACGATATGATTCGCCGTGCTGGTTTGCTCAACCACCCATACTCATTCGATACTATGGAGCAGATGCACGTATACTTCGGTGATTGGCACTATGGTGAGAGCGACTTCGCTGCTCCTTACCTCGATGGTTTGTTCACTAACCGTACAGAGCTCACATTGCAGTATATGATTGACAAGGGCTTGCGTCACCCAGAGGCAGCACAGACTGTTGAGAACGCTTCAGCTTGTTTGGATCGCCTTGGTTACTAATCAGCGACTTTGTCTAAATAGAAAATATTAACTCATAAATCGAATAAAGAAGTTATGAAAAAATATATATTGATGCCTATCGTGGCACTCTTTACCCTGGCAAATGTTGCTGCACAGGATTTTGACACAGCTCCTACTATCCAGATTGGCAGTAAGGACGACAAAGCACAGTTTACTATTGGTGCACGTATGATGGCAGACGTGGCATACTACCACTCTGATTTCACTCCTCTCAAGTCGGGTGCTGCATTGACCGATGCTCGTATCCGTACCTCTATGAAGTTCAACGATTGGTATTTCTACGCTGACTTCGACTTCTCTAAGGGTAAGTTCAAGCAGAAGGATATCTACTTGCAGTACAGCTGGGGCGAGAGTCAGTCTATCAAGGCTGGTTATTTCTGCGACCCATCAAATATGGCAGGTAACACCTCTATCGGTAGCTACCACTTCATCTCTCGTTCAGCTGCTACACGTGCTTTGGCTGCTGGTCGTCAGTTGGGTATCGCTTACAAGTATGCAGGTGAGAAGTTCTTCGCTAACCAGGGTATCTTCGCTGAGAACCTCTACAACGATCAGTTGGCTGGTTTCCAGGGTGTAACTCTTGGTGGTCGTTGGTTGTATCGTCCTATCAACTCTGAGAACAAGGCTTTCCACGTAGGTATCAACGCACGTTATGCAAAGATTACCTCTGGTGAGGACTATCAGGGTGTTGTAAAGACTAACGTTACTCTCTCTACTCCTTTCGAGACATACGTTGACACTAACTCAGACTTTATGAACGCACAGGTGCCTTGGGCTTCTGGCGTGTTGAATCTCGGTGTTGAGGCTATGTACGTATCTCCTAAGTTCTTTGCTCGTGGTGAGTACATCTACAAGAGCATCTCAAAGGAGCGTGACGACGAGACTCTCTTCAAGAATCAGTTGGGTACTGAGTGGTCTTGGGGCTCATTGGCTTCTTGGCAGGGTGGTAACCCACTCAAGACTTCTAACTTCCACGGCGGTTATGTAGAGGCTGGCTTTATGATCTTCGGTGAGCCATATCGCTACGACAGCAAGAACGGTATCGTTGGTGGTATGCGTGGTAAGACTTTGGAGATTGTTGCTCGTTACAGCTACACAGGCTTGAACGACATCGAGAAGGGTGCTTACTACTTCCTTCCAAAGGATCAGTACATCGACGAGGGTATGTTGCTCGACTATCCAGCTTCATCTAAGTCTATCGGCGGTGGTAAGCTCCACGCTGTTACTTTGGGTGTAAACTACTCGTTCAACAAGTACGTTCATATGTTGGTTGACTATACTTACAACTGCTTTGAGCGTGATAAGTATCCTTATGACAAGAATTTCCACGCACTCCAGGGTCGTTTGGTATTCTCATTCTAAAGGAAAATATTACACGATTTAATTAATCGATTAAATTCTGCGAAAAAGGGAGAATCCTTCGGGGTTCTCCCTTGTTTTTTGTGTGTTCTACCAATTTTTACTATCTTTGCACCCGAAATCAGAAAACACCTACCCCTTCAGGGGTACTAAAATCGAAAAAGTTATGAGTTTGGTAGCAATCGTAGGTCGCCCTAATGTGGGTAAGTCGACACTCTTCAACCGTTTGGTAGGTCATCGTCAGGCTATTGTCGATGAGACTGCTGGTACAACGCGTGACCGTCATTACGGCAAGACCGATTGGAACGGTAAGGAGTTCTCCATTATCGACACAGGCGGTTATGCTGTCAATACCGACGATATCTTCGAGGATGATATCCGCCGTCAGGTGCTGTTGGCTATCGAGGAGGCTGACCTTATCCTCTTTATGGTCGAGGTGAAGACCGGTATCACCGACTTGGATATGATGATGGCTGACGTGTTGCGTCGTTCGGGTAAGAAGACTCTTGTTGTCTGCAACAAGGTTGATAACTACGATTTGATATACCTCTCTCACGAGTTCTACTCATTGGGACTTGGTGACCCTTACTGCATCTCTTCTATGTCGGGTAGCGGTACAGGTGATTTGATGGATGAGATTTTGCGTAATCTGCCCGAGGACACCAAAGCCGAGGAGATGGAGGATTTGCCTCGCATCACTATCGTAGGTCGCCCTAATGTAGGTAAGTCGTCACTCACCAACGCTTTGCTTGGCGAGGAGCGTAATATCGTGACCAATATCGCCGGTACTACCCGCGACTCTATCCATACCCGCTACAACAAGTACGATATGGACTTCTACCTTGTCGATACAGCAGGTATGCGTAAGAAGGGCAAGGAGATGGAGGATTTGGAGTTCTACTCTGTTATGCGTTCTATCCGTGCTATCGAGAACTCCGATGTGTGCATCCTTATGCTCGACGCACAGCAAGGCTTGGAGTCGCAGGACTTGAATATCCACAACCTCATTGTGCGTAACCGCAAGGGATGCGTTATCGTTGTGAATAAGTGGGACTTGATTGAGAAGGAGAACAACACTATGAAGGAGTGGCGTGAGTTTTTGGAGAAGAAGCTCGCTCCATTCTCGGATATTCCTATCATCTTCACCTCGGTGCTCAATAAGCAGCGTATCCTGGAGGTGTTGCAGCAGGCTATCCGCGTCTATAACTCGCGTCGTCGCCGCATCCCTACCTCGGAGCTCAACGACTTCATTTTGCCTGTTATCGAGGATTATCCACCAGCATCGGTTAAGGGTAAGTATATCCGTATCAAGTATGCTACCCAGCTCCCAACACCTACTCCGCAGTTTGCCTTCTTTGTCAATCTGCCGCAGTATATCAAGGACTCCTACCGCCGCTATCTCGAGAATAAGATGCGTGAGCAGTGGGATTTCTCGGGTGTTCCTATCCAGATTTATTTCCGCCAGAAGTAACGATTGAAAAAGTATAACATAGGGAGAGGTGACGCCTCTCCCTATGTTTTATTATACACCCTCATTAGCCCAAGTTTTGCATTTTCAATTTCTTTTATTAACTTTGAAAGTTATATATTGTCGGAATGTGTTCCTTTTTCTCCGACCAAATGATATAAGATGAGTATACGTAGAATAATATTTGCAGTATTGGCTCTTGTCGCTTTCCTCCCTTCGGCTGAGGCTCAGCTCAAGGAGTACGATAAGCTCTACTTCGGTCTTGACCGCCCGCGTAAGCGTGTCGAGATGGGTGTGCTTGGCTCTGCTTCAATGCTTTTTCAGTCGGCTGAGGGGGTAGACATCAGTGCTAAGATGGGCTTTCGTGTAGGCGTTGTTATGGCTTTCTGTTGGGATGAGCAGTTCGCCGTGCAGGGCGAGATAGGCTACCTTCACCATAAGAGCGATGTGAAGACTGCCGCTGCGACCTACTCGTTGAGCAGTAACGTCTGCGAGGTGCCATTGCTCTTTTCTTATCGTGGTATTCCACATCTGAGGCTCAATGTCGGACCTGTCATCAACCTCGCTTCGTCGGCACATTACGAGAGTGGCGGCGAGCGTATCGAGGCGGGTAGTCTGCGTTCTACGGTGGGCTATGCTGCGGGTGTTGCGGTGGAGATTACACGCCATCTTATCATCGATGCCCGCTATACGGGTAATTTCCGCCAGAGCTTCAATTATGCTGGCGGCAAGGAGTTTAATATGCGTAGCCATTGGGCAACGCTCACTTTGGGATATGTATTTTAGTTATGAGTGGCGAATCTATAGGTAAAGAGGTGATCTTGGAGGGTGTCGATGCACGCGAGTTGTATGGCCCCCAGAACATATATTTCGAGCTTATGCGTGAGCTCTCGCCGAAGGTTAAGATTGTTGCACGCGGCTCTACCATCAAGGCTATGGGTGCCAAGGCTGATGTGGCTATCTTCGAGCGTAAACTCAACTCGCTGGTGGAGTATTACCTCAAGTATGGCAACATTTCGCGTGAGGTCGTTCAGCAGGCTTTCTCGCTCTCTATGAGCGAGTGTGTTGAGCCCGTGAGCGATAAGGACACCATAGTCTACGGCAACAACGGCAATATCATCCGTGCCCGTACCGTCAATCAGCGTCGATTGGTCGAGCAGTTCTCTGAGAGCGACCTGCTCTTCGCTATTGGTCCTGCCGGCTCGGGTAAGACCTACACCGCCATCGCCTTGGCTGTGCGTGCTCTGAAGGAGAAGGAGGTGAAGCGTGTCATCCTTACCCGTCCTGCTGTCGAGGCGGGCGAGAAGTTGGGCTTCCTGCCTGGAGATATGAAGGATAAGTTGGACCCCTATCTGCAACCCTTGTACGATGCCCTCAACGATATGATACCTGCTGCCAAGCTGCAGAAGTATTTGGAGGATGGCACTGTGCAGATTGCTCCTTTGGCGTATATGCGTGGTCGCACGTTGGATAATGCTTTTGTCATTTTGGATGAAGCACAGAACACCACTCGCTCGCAGATTAAGATGTTCCTTACGCGTATGGGACGCAATGCCAAGTTCATCGTTACGGGTGACGTTACACAAATCGACCTTCCACGCCGCAGCGATAGTGGCTTGATGGGTGCTATGAACACTCTGAGAGGCATTGATGGCATAAGCATTGTGGAGTTTGACAAGCGAGATATCGTGCGTCACCCTTTGGTTAAATACATAGTCGATGCCTTCGATAGGGCGGCGGAGCGTGAGCACGAACAAGCACCTATCGTGGCTATGCACAATGATAAAAAAGAGAGATAATAACTTAAAACAATACTATTATGGATAAGAATCTTTTGGCTCTCAAGCCAGCACTTGTTTGGAAACATTTTGCTGCCATCGCAGCTATCCCACACCCCTCATATCACGAGGAGGCTATTCGTCAGTATATTGTAGATTTCGCTGCAGCCAAGGGTATTGACCATAAGGTTGACGAGGCGGGCAACGTCTATCTGTCGAAGCCAGCTACCGCAGGTATGGAGGATCGTAAGGGTATCGTTATGCAGGCACACACCGATATGGTGCCACAGAAGAATAACGACAAAGTCTTCGATTTCGAGAAGGATCCTATCGAGGCATATATCGATGGCGAGTGGGTAACAGCTAACGGTACTACGCTCGGTGCTGATAACGGTATCGGTATGGCGGCTATTCTGGCTGTAATGGAGGATGACTCGCTCGTTCACGGTCCTATCGAGGCTCTTTTCACTGCTACCGAGGAGACAGGTATGGAGGGTGCTTTCGGCTTGAAGGGCGATTTGCTGAAGGGCGACATCCTGCTTAACCTTGACTCTGAGGATGAGGGCGAGTTGTACGTCGGCTGTGCCGGTGGCTTGGATGCCAATATCGCTATTGACTACGTAGCTGAGCCTGCTGCTGAGGGTAAGGAGGCATTGCAGCTCTCTGTCAAGGGTTGTAAGGGTGGTCACTCTGGTATCCAGATTATCTGCCAGCGTGCCAACGCCAATAAGCTCCTGTTCCGTCTGCTGCGTCAGCTCTCTGCCGAGATGTCATTTGATCTGGCTGCGGTTGATGGTGGTGGTCTGCGTAATGCTATCCCACGTGAGGCTTTGGCGACTATCTTGGTAGAGAAGGGTAGTGTCGAGGCTGTTAAGGATACCGCTAAGGCTATGGAGGCTACGTTCGTTGCCGAGTTTGCCGATGTCGAGGACTCTATCGTGGTGGCTGTTGAGTCAGTGGCTATGCCCGAGAGTGTTATCCCTGCACAGACCGCTCGCAACCTTATGGCAGCCGTTGTCGCTTGCCCTAATGGTGTCGATAAGATGTCACTCGCTATGGAGGACTTGGTGCAGACCTCTAACAACCTCGCTCGTGTGGTGTCAGATGGCAAGCAGATAAAGTTGCAGACCCTCATCCGTTCATCCGTTCGCTCCGAGAAGGAGGCTGTTGGCGATGCTATCAAGGCTCTCTTTGAGATGGCTGGAGGCTGCGTCGAGCTTTCTGGTGCTTACGATGGCTGGAACCCTAATATGCAGTCGCCTATCCTGAAGGCTATGCTCTCATCTTACGAGGCTCTCTACGGCGTACGCCCTGCTATCAAGGCTATCCACGCAGGTCTGGAGTGCGGTATCATCTCGACTAACTATCCCGAGTTGGATATGATTTCGTTTGGTCCTACCATCCGCTATCCTCACTCACCAGATGAGAAGGTGGAGATTGCATCGGTAGAGAAGTTCTACGATTTCCTGACTCACACTTTGGCTAACGCACCTGAAAAATAGTCCCGTGCAACAGGTTGAAATTTCAGATAAGTGGTTTGCTATCGTCAATCCCGTGGCGGGCAGTGGTCGTGGCTTGGAGGACTTGCCACAGATCACTAAGTTGCTGCGTGACCACGATATCCACTACGAGTTGGTCTTCTCGCAGTATAAGCGACACGTTACCGAACTTACCGTTCAGGCTGTCAACGAGGGCTATCGTCGCATCATTGTCATCGGTGGTGATGGCACGTTGCACGAGGTTGTCAATGGTCTGTTCATCCAGCAGGCTGTGCCCACCGAGCAGGTTACTATAGCCGTTATCGCTGTGGGTACGGGCAACGATTGGATTCGTATGTTCGGCATTCCTACACGCTATTCCGAGGCTATACGTGCCATCTGCGAGGGTGCAACCTTCCTTCAGGATGTGGGTGAGGTAGCGTATGAGGAGTCGCACTATGCTCAGTCGCGTTATATGGCAAATGTTGCGGGTGTGGGCTTCGATGCGAGTGTTACACGTCGCTACGAACACTATAAGAGTAAGGGCAAGAAAGGTCGTTACCTCTATCTCAAGAGCTTCATCTACAACTACTTCCGCTATCGCTCGTCAGGCGTTAAGGTGTGGGTTGATGGCGAGTTGGTCCACAACGATCTGCTCTATAGTGCCGCTATCGGTATCTGTAAGTATCACGGTGGTGGTTTTCAGCTTCTGCCAAGTGCTATTGCCGACGATGGTATGTTCGATATCACTCTTATCAAGCCTTTCCATTGGTGGCATCTGCTGTTCCGCTTCAATCGCCTCTTCAACGGTACGGTCTATAGTATAGGTCACTGTGTCCACTATCGTGGTAGCCATATCCGCATAGAGTCTACCCCTAACATCCCCGTCGCAGTCGATGGCGAGCTGTTGGGTGGCACTCCGCTGGAGTTCACTATGCACTACCACCGTGTTAAGGTTATCGTCAATAAAGACTTCCTGAAGGAGTAATATCTTCCCGGGGACTGATAACACAAGAGAGGGCACGACATCACATCGTTCCCTCTCTTTCGTTAGGAAAATACTTATAATATATGAGAAGGTGGTTTTTCCACTTGTCTATTGCTCCACCACATCCACCTCGTCGACCACTATCACCCAGTCGAACAGGTCGGCGGCACACTGCTGCTGCATCTGTGTTATTGCGGAGTTGTTCGTTGTGCTTGTCAGCACGTCCTGCAGAAACTCCACCTCTGAGATGTAGTACGAGTTTACCTTTTGTGCGAAGCATTTGTAGAACTCGCGTTGCTCCTTGTGTGATAACTTTGCGGGGAGTATTCCCTCTGCCACTAAGTAGTGGTATGGATAGAGATGACGCATATTATGTGCGTCGGCATTTATCTCGTCTACGATCTGCATCACCACAAACATATCCACCGTGTCGCCCACTGCCGGCACCTCGATGAACTCTGCGTATATGGGATAAGCCAGCTCTATGTCGCCTGCCACCTCATCGGTGAATATCACGAACTCCTCTTCGGTCAAATCCTGCAGGTATAGCATCTCGCGATACTCCTTGATCATCTCACGCAGAGCCTTCTTCTCCTCGTGGTTCCATTTCTGTTGTTGGGTGCATCCAATCGTCGTTGCTGCAACGGCGAGTAGTGCCATAGAGAGTAAAAATTTTTTCATAGCCTTTGATTTTTTTGAAATAATCTGCATCATTTCATATCAAGTGCTATGCCAAAACGTGTCTTGACTCCAGAAAATATATCTTTCTGATTAAAAATCCGCCTTACAACGCAGTACCATCTCCTCGCCTGTCGTCGGGTGGCAAAATACCACCTCGTCGGCGTGCAGACAGAGCCTTCTGCCCTCTGTGGAGCAGTCTGCGGTGTGTGATGTGCCATAAATGTCATCACCCACTATCGGACATCCCAATCCCTGGGTGTGTGCTGCGTGAAGACGTAGCTGATGTGTGCGTCCTGTCTGAGGGTAGAAACGCACGCGAGTTGTGTTGTTGTTAGGGTTGTAGTTGACCTTCTGGTAACGTGTTATAGCTTGTTTGCCGTCAGCAGATATCATCTGTCGTGGGCGGTTGTCGTAGTCGAGTTTCATCGGCAGATCTATCACTCCTTGCCACTCACTCACCTCACCCTCCAGAATGGCAGTATATCGTTTCATTATCGTCTGCTTTATAAACTGCTCCTGCAGAGCTTTGTGTGCCTCTTTGCTCTTTGCGAGCAGCAGTATTCCCGATGTCGATTGGTCTAATCGGTGCACGATGATAGGGTGGTCCACCTTACCAAATCGCTCCTCGTACCATCTCTCTACCGACATCACACCGCTCTTACCCTCTACCGAGAGCATTCCGCACGGCTTGTTTATCGCTATTAGTGCCTCATCCTCATATAGTATCTCTGGCTCTGCGGGCACTATATGCTCCAGCGGGTTGGGCTCTACGCTCAGTCCCTCCATCATAAAGGTGAGTATCGGCTTGCAACGGCTGTTGCACGATGGGTAAAACTCTCCGTGGTGTCGCACCTCGCCATATGGCGAGCGACCTTGCCAGAACTCCGCCATCGCAAGTGGCTTGAGCCCATTTCTGTAGGCATATTGCAACATTTTTGGTGCTGCACACTCGGCGGCTCCTGCAGGTGGTACGCCCTGCTTCGTTGGGGCAAATATCTCGCACAGGTTGCGTATCTCTCCGTTGGCGTTCAGCAGTCTGAATTGCCCAAAAAGAGCCATCTGTAACGCCTTTGAGCGACGGTGTCGCTCCTCTTCCAGTGAGAGTAATGCGGCTTGCAGACGGTTTATCTCGGCATAGCAACGCTCCTTATCCTCTCGCTCGGCACGCTTGAGTCGTTGCAGGTCGGCGTTGTCTTTTTGACTTTGGCGTATGAGCTCCTGTTCGTCGTAGTTGCGGTCGTAACGTAATCGGTCTCGCTCGGCTTTGCGTTGCTGATAATACTCCTTGAACTCGGCAAACGTCTTGTTCCATAGCTCAATGGTATTATTGAGTTTTTCGTGAGCCTTGTTCCACTCTTTGCTATACTCAAGGTCGGTGATGCGGCGATTTATAGCAGATATCTCAGCCTCTTCACGCTTGAAGAAGTCATCGGGGCGGAGCATATCGTATACGGGTGGCACGAAGTATGGGTGGTTGTTTGTCCCTGCCAGATTACCCGAGAATGCTGCTACGAAACCCACTTCGCCTGCTTTATTCTCCACCACGAGCACACCCATCATCTTTCCCGCCTGAAGCTCCTCAGCCCACTCGGTCTTGATTGACAGATAGTGTTCCACCTGTTCTTTTGCTGCTACGCACAACGGATGTGGCACATAGTGAAATGGCCATGTGAAGAGCTCGGGCAGAGCAATAGCTGTAATATCTTTCTCAAAGCTATGAAACATATACAAAAGTATAATTCAAAATTGAAATTTCAAAATTGTTCCATTTACAAGGCATAAGATACCTCTTCGGAGCAATTTTACGAAAAAGATGGCGAGAAATGATGTTATTTGTAAATTTTTGTTAACTTTGTAATCATCAACCTTTTAAATTAACACATTATGAAAAAGTTTTTATTGACAGTTGTGGTTGCTGTTTGCTCTATTTCGTATGCATCAGCACAGCAGTGGACAGACTACTATGTAGTGGAGGAGGTAGGTCAGGAGAATGCTTCTGCCTATTGGTTTAGAATTGATTGGGATGGTAAATTCTTCTTTATGGATTCTGACAGTGAGGATGAGCAGAAGGCACCTATGAAGAACTATAAGGAGAGTGGTAATAAGCGTACTTTCGATGTTCATTATACTGCATCTGCCGGAGGTGAGAAGTATTGTTCTGTTGAGTTTATCACCGAGGGCGATGGTAAATTCAAGCTCACTCAGACTCATCTAAACAATTGGAAGCCAACCTATATCCTCTCTCTTGAGAAACCATCAAAGTCAGGCTCTGGTTCAGACTCTGCGATTGGCTCGCCTGTAGAAGAGGGCAAGTCAAAGGTGGGCAAGGCTTTGAATAAGATTAATCCTTTCAAGAAAAAGAAGAAGTAGGGTAGAAGTTCTCTATCAAGGCTTTTCGTTATATATATAGGGTATCCAAAATTTTGGATACCCTATATTATTTCACCCTCTGAATAGTATTTTATATTTTGTATCGCCACTATATTAAAAGCAAAGCACTCACCTCGATTAAAGGCAAGTGCTTACGGAATGTATTAAAAGACTAACGTGGACTACTTGCCCATATACCCCTTGATATATTTCACTCTAAGGTATAACTAGAAGTCGTAGCCGAAGATATTGTCAGCATACTCGTTCCATCTAGTTTTATACGCCTCTACCGACTCGCGTGGCACATAAATCTTTATATCGGAAGCATTGTTGTAGAATACAAGGGCTCCTCTGCTTGGTGGAGTTATTGCCTTGCAATATACACTTGTTAGGCTACTGCAATCATAGAATACATAACGTCCAATCGAAGTGACGCCATTGCCGATTGTTACACTTGTCAGGCCAAAGCAATCGTTGAAAACATCATTGCCAATAACAGTAACGCTATCAGGAATTGTTATAGATGTTAGGCTTCTACAACCATAGAATGTTTCGTCTTCAATCGAAGCGACGCCATTCGGAATGGAGATGCTTATCAGGCTAATGCAACCATAGAATGCATTCTTTCCAATCGAAGCAACGCCATTGCCGATTGTTATACTTGTTAGAGCTTCGCAACTATAGAATGCATTACTTTCAATCGAAGTAACGCAATCAGAAATTGTTACACTTGTTAGGTGATCGAAAGCAAAGAATGCCCATTTCCCAATCTTCTCTATATTATCTCCAATAGTAAGTTTTGTAAATTTAGAGCCGTCAAGCCAGCCCGTGGAGTTGTACGCCGGAGCATTGGAATGAGAATCATAATCGGTTTCCACAATTTTACTATTTATAATAAGTTCGCCTGTGCAACCAGAGAATGCTGCCTCTCCAATCGAAGTAACACTCTTAGGGATTGTTATATTTGTCAAGTCGTTGCAACCATTGAAGGCATAATCGCCAATTACTTGAATGTTTTGTGGCAAAGTAACCTTCCATAATGCAGTACATCCACTGAATGCATTTGCAGGAATTTCAGAAATTCCTGTAAAGTATTTCAACTCAGTAAATGCAACAACATTGGTGTTACCGCTAAACACGGTTCCAATAGCTTGCACTGCTGCCGCCTCAGCATACGACAGTTCGCCATCGTAGTTGGTATCCCAATTTTTGCAGCAGACTGCTTTTGCGTGCAAGTCCTCAAATTGGATATTCTCTTTGTCGTGCTTTGAGATGGTTATCAATGTACCGTCCGCCATGCTAAAATAGACAAATTCATCATCTTCGGTCACGCTTTGGAAGAAGGTGCTACCATCTTGTCCATCCTCGCCTGTTGCCTTGCCGAGTTGTTGCCAGGTTGCACCATTATCGTATGATACATACCAATAGTCGTTCTCAATCTTCAAACGCGGAGTAATACCGTCATTACCATTTACTCCATTCGTTTGTATTTTGTTTCCGTTTGCATCAAGCAACCACTTACCATCAAGAGTCCAATAGTATATTCCGTCGGCATCTTGAGCTACACCAATTTGCGGGGCATATCCATCTGCACCATTCTGGCCGTGATATATGGTAATAGTGCCGCTATATGCAAATGAAATAGTGTAACCAATCTCTGCTCCATCTTTGTAGATAGGGGCAATGTTGGTGATGTAATCGTGCTTTTCGAGCGCGTCAACAAGGGTTTGCAAGGCGGAAATGTTTGTGTTCATCTGCTTGCATAGTTCTTCCAATGCAAGAATGCGTTGCTCGTGGTCTTTGATAGATTCAGTGTGCTCATTTATGGTATCCCAAATATCGGAATCATCAAATTTACACGATGTGAGTATCAATGATGCTGCGAGAACAACTGAAAATAAAAATCGTTTCATATGTTTGAGATTTGTTTATCACAAATTTAGAAAATTTTATCCGAACTAGCAAAAAGGTCGGCTGAAAATAATATTGAATGAAATTTGTTTCCATTAGTCGTTTAATAGTAGCGCAGCGACCAAAGTCCCCCTTTACAGAAAGGGGGATTTAGGGGGATAGGTAACACACGTCAAGAATCGCCACTATATTAAGGGGTAAAAAGAAGGCCTTCCCCGAAGAGAAAGCCTTGCATATAAGAAACCGTAACAACGAATTACTTGCCCATATACCCCTTAATATAGTGGTGATGGCTACCGTAACGGTTGAATGCTGCCTCATCCAGAGCCTCCTGAGCT